>Ga0307517_10002022_pt1 | contig 32996 bp, 26 predicted proteins | sample 23_EM_MG_FD_194515 | JGI IMG/M metagenome (GOLD analysis project Ga0307517, IMG submission 194515) | Populus trichocarpa ectomycorrhiza microbial communities from riparian zone in the Pacific Northwest, United States - 23_EM | ecosystem: Host-associated > Plants > Roots > Unclassified | place... | reverse complement strand
TATAAAGACTGGTCTGGGACCAGTCCAAACCGGACCGGACCACCCGAGTTAGTCGGGTCCAGTCATCGACATCAACCAGGACTGGCCAGCCTGGTCCTGCTTCGAAGACTTGACCGGTCGGACTATTCGGAACCCTGGAAGGTTGATATCTTCCCGCCCGAGTAGTATTTTCACCACACCCTCATGCCCATACGAAACTGCTTTCGAGAGTGGTGTTTCACCGTTACTCATTGGCTTGTTGGGGTCGACATCTTCCCGCTCAAGTAGTATATTCGCCAATCCCGCATGTCCTTTGAAAGCTGCATAACAGAGCGGTGTTCTGCCAAGATTGTCTTGCACGTCGGGTTCGACACCTTCTTGTCCAAGTAAAAATTTAGCCACCTCCTCATGCCCCATCTCAGCAGCCAATGAAAGTGCCGTGCACCCAAACCAATCCCCTTGGTTGAGATCATAACAGCCCATCCCTATCAAAGTAGCTACAACCTGAACGATTCCAAAGTACGATGCGCAGTGTAGTCCAGTCCACAAAGTGCCCCTCTGAAGATCGCGAGGATAAGACCAGACTTGCCCCGCAAGCAATACAGCCGATATGTGGCCATCATATTCCCTAAGCAGTTGTAGGGAAAGTGACATGGCACAGTCCGAAAGGTCCTTTTTAGCATGGACCCCCCAGTACAGAGAACAATATTTTAGAAAGGGGTTGTTATTGAAGAGGGCATTGGGACCGCCCAAGCCATCCGTTGAAAGTACCTTGACTTGTGGACAATTCAGATATGTCAAGCAAATCTCTGCCAGTGCGGAGTGAGGTCTACCGAAAATATCGGGATGGGTGGAAAGATACTCTCGCAGAGTAAAATGGATTAGCCGCACTGTTGATCCTTCCTTATCTGTAGTAATAAGCCCTTGGCAGCAGCTCATTAGTGTCGTTATCGAAGGGACGTTTCCAGCATTGAAATCCGTGGAGTTTAGCTCGATTGCAAGGGCGTGGCAGAGCTCGCCCACACTCAACGGCCGTTCTGCATGACAGGTCCACATCAAAGCTCTAATCCCTAGTCTCGCTTTATCCCCGCCCTGGGCCTTTATCCGCTCAATCGTCGCATCGTAAACATCCTGCAGCCCTAACCCACCCACCATATTGTTTAGTCTTTCTCGCCTTCGATATATGGTCGATTCTTGCAAGATTGCTTCGATATTCAGGGAAGCGAGTAGAAACCTAGATATATATTAGCCAGTGATGTGGGATTGGGTTCTTAGTGCTGTGGCCGCTACCCACATTTCTGACATATTTCCAGCAATCTTCTCCATAATTTCCGTCTCCAAGCTCTCATCCATGGCGTCCGGTGTTTCGTCCTCGCTTAGTCGGACACGAAGGAATCGGGCGATATCGTCTCTGGTAGAACCTATAGATATACTGGCCACTCGTCCGCCGAGCCGTGTTTCAATCTCGGTGCGAATATGAGGTCTTCCGGTCACGAATACTCGCGCGCTAGGGCACTTCTCGAGGATTTCTTTCACCGAATCGGAAAGCCGAAATCTCTGCACAGCCGTACATTCGTCGAGAGCGTCAATAACCATATACGTGGGCTGCGAGGAGGCGATGAGTTGTAGCATCTTCACAATATCACCGAGCTGTGGTCTGCGTCCACTAACGGCCTCCCTCTGTTCTCTCAAGGCTCGCCATATATCCTCCGGAATCCTTCCTGTTCCACTGACCATTTGCTTCAACAAGGAACCTAGCATACTAGTGGCTGTCTGCTCCTTTCGCGCCGCAAAGTCGAAGTAAAAACATGTCACGGCGGTATTTTGTCCCCTGGCTTGATCGCACAGCCTGTCCACTACCAGTGAACTGTCATGGTGACTTGTTAACACGAGTGCATTTCAATATTCAGGGAATGATCTTTGTTACCTAATGAACGTCTTCCCGACCCCCGGATTTCCATAGCAAAACATAACTCTTTTGTCACCTTCACATTCCCCATCTAATCCGCACCATTTCCTGAATTCCTCAGTCCCCATGAGCCATTCCCCGACATCGTTGACCCGGCGCTCTTGAATGTCGCAATGTCGTAAACTGGGATCCAGGGGTGATAGCCAGGATAGGAGTTGGGGTCGATCATCGGCGACTGTATAGTTTGACACAGTATAAGAGATCGAGGTATTGAGGCAGTTATTATTATCACTAATGGTATATTGCGACATTTTTCACACGCTTGTGCTTGTTCTGTTGTATAGGGGGAGTTATTGAGCTCGGTTGATTGATATTTCCAAGAGCGGAAGGAAAGCGGGGTGTAGTGAAAGAAAAGAGGGGTTGTGTTAAAAGAGCCTCTCAGGTCCAGCTGCTCTTTGGTGCCAAGAGCATCCCAATTAAGCCACATTAAGCGTGTGAAACCACCAATACAAGTCCTAGGGATATGTTTTGGTACAAACGCGACAGGGGTAGTTAACTGACAAAAGCCACCTGTCTTGCACTAAAACAAGTTTTTGAGGACTAGTAAATGTAATGGGACACTTTATTTTAGAGAGTAGTGACACAAGATCTTGCACACAGTTTGAACCACAAGTGACAAGTGTATGGCAGCGCCTCATCCTGGTATTTCTCTTACTACCAATACATTCCGATGCTACCCGTTCCCCCCCCAAGGATTCCTGAACTGGGTGTGCCGTACCCGTGTACTCGAATACACTCAAAGGGTATAGCTCCAGTACTGGTAGGATATTCAACTCAATTTCCAGGAATTAGTTTTTCTTGCAATTACGGACCTGATGTTACTATTTGTGTTTCCCCTGCTATCGGTTCATTATTCCAGGAAGCGTGTTATGTCGGCATTGAGATTAGGAAAGAGCGTCGTTTTTTGCCGAGTCGACTTTTGGCAGAACTATTCCGGGGGTCTTTTTTCGCCCATCCGGCAAGGCCTGCTCCGGTACAATTAGGGTCGCTGAAATAGAGCTAGAGCTGCTTTATAGCGAGGGCCCTATAGTCTGTAAATACCGTCTCTTGATGACGCTTTCCGACGGTTTCGTGACGGGTATGATTTATGCTATCGAATTGATGGGACAAGGTTTCAAAATTGTCGGCGGAGGTGGACCGCCTATTATAGTCCAAACCTAGTCTTTTTATAAAGGTAGAGATTATACTGACTAAACCTTCATGGTTGTTGGACCTAGATTGACCAGGATTGGTCCAACTGGCCCAAGTGAGCGACGGAATGTGTATGGCCTTTGAACTGATGAGTTTTGGTATGATACAAAGGATCCCACTAACTTTATAGCCCCTAACCAAAACTAAACGTTTGATTTGAATCTTTCTTCATGCAATAATACTCGAGTATAGGAGGGGGTCGGCAAACCAGAGCTCAATTAGCAAACCTAATAAACTGCTAACTAAGGGCCTTTTATTTAACCCTCCATGCTTAAAGAATTGGGTCATAAAACAAGAGGCTGTCATCTTAGCCGGCGTCAGTAACCTGATACAGGTAGAGGGTGCAAGGATGTTTACGAGCGTGGCCGATAGATATAACAATCATGTGGCTCTGATAAGAAAAATTTGGTGAGCCCCCTGGTTGCTGTGCAGTGAGATAAGGCACGTGATTGTTAGATCTATCGGCCGCGCTCGTGCTGAAAAACAGGCAACTCTTTATCTACAGCATACCCTGAAGCTGAGGAAGATACAAATCAACAACTATGACAGCTAACACTCCCGCCCAGTAAAAAAATTCGCAATCAATTTAACTTGTTCTAGCTAATCAACAAACCCTTCACGCAATTCAAACCTAGAGAATGGAAGAAAACCAAAGCGAAAAGAAAGCCCAACCTTTTGCGGTTGTCGGACTATCTATCCCTACGTGATCCTCCTCTTCTTGTCCGCTTTTCCCAATTTTTTCTTCGCCCTTTGACGGTCCTAACTGTTCTTCAGTTGTGCCGTAGTACACGTACCGTGGTGGGAAGAAGAAAAAAGCCGAGAAGAGAAAGGACGTTGCCACTGTGGATTCATAAAATACGCAATCTATATTTTCTGACCGTATTTTGCGTGTATTAGGGAGGAGGTTTTGCTAAGTCAGTTCGCTACTGAACTTATCTTATCACCACAGCAACGGCGCTATCCTTTCCGCCTCTGGTAAAGCACGAAGTGGTTCAGCTTTGCACAGTATTATGAACGGTTCATAGTTTGAACAGTGCAAAGAGATTTTGTTGACATCATTGTTTTTGTAAAAGAGGGAGGGATTTTGCGTACTGTGGACAACCGATACCGGCACCTCATCCACGAGGTTCACGATAGATTGGTTGCACAGTTCAATACAGCAAAACACCCGGAAAAATTCTTCACGCCACCCTGTTCTACTTTGCTTAAATTAAGCAAAGTTCAGTAGCGAACTGACTTAGCAAAACCTCCCTATTGTAAATTACGAATAATACCAAACATACGAGCACGTGATAAGGTTAGGGCTAGGAGGTGATGGAAACAGAGTAAATGGGGAGTAAGAAGGTAAATAGGCAAGCACAACAAGCGATCGGCCATTGGACGAAATAAAGATACACAAGTCCAGAACATATTTTAGATGGGGCAGGCTTTGGAAAGGGAAAGGGAAAGGGAAAGGGAAATAAATTAGTAGAGGCTGATGACCGAGTAAGTGCTGGGAATTTTTGTGTTTCTTTCTCATGTTTGACAATAAAATACGTGGAATAAAATAGTGCATCTTATTGTGGTTTTCTAAAAAGGTTGCGAAAGGGGCCGACAGCTCACCCAGCCTTTTTTTTTTCCAGAGCTTGATTGGGCGATAGCATCCACCACGGGCTGTACTAAGAACTTCGCTCTGAAGAATTAGATATATAGTGAGCTCACGGGCTCAGTGGCTAGCCAAGTGCTAATTTAACAGAGAACTCTGAACAGAAAAAAAAAGGGTTGGCAACCTTTTGTCTAGCAATTTTCAAAACCTTTAGGAAAAGCACAATACAGTAAAATACAGGAAGATACCGACAGGGTACTGTGTTCTTTCCTTCTCACTACAGGCGTTCTTTGGGTGGGAAATAGGAACTTCCGAAGCAAGGTAAATCCTCTTCTCTTATCACGATTTCACACAGAAGAAAAAGTGAGATCAGAATCAATGAAAACAGTGATGAAAATTAGATAGAAAAGGGGGGTTGTCGATGATTGCGTTCTCTCACTCCGTTTTCCCCTTCTTAAACCCCCTCGTGCTATAGAACTAAGCTAAAGAAAATGCCGGTACCAAACATTCACGATGTTTCCTGTGCTCCCGCGTAGTTTCTGCCATGTCTATTCACGTGACTGACAGTACGGCGGTACACGTCCCTGCCATGAACGGACCGAACACCAGGGGTGTTGCCGCAGCTGAAAGTCCTTTGCCATGGACACTAAATCACCCCTGTAAATAGTGAAAGTAGTTAGCATAAAAGTCGTCAAAAAAGGAGAACAAGTAGATATTCTTCACGGAACTTAGATACGTAAAAGATTAATGTAAATATATATTAAAAATTAAGAAATAGTGATAATAATATATACAAAAAAAGAGCCCGACACAAGGTTCACCAGCGAGTATGCCCTCCAGGGGCACTAATAACAGCCTGTATTCGTTCAGGCATTGAATCAACAAATGTTAGAAGATGAGCCTCTGAAATGCTCTCCCACTCTTCCTTAATTGCCTCCCCCATTTCAGCCAATTCCCGAGGTCGTGGATGACGCTTGTTTAGCTTATCCTTTAGGATAAACCAAACCTTTTCACTCGGGTTGAGATCCGGGGAAGCAGGTGGCCAGTGGAGTTTTGGCATGCCGAACTGCTCCCGGATCCACCGAGTATGATGTGCCTGATGCGCAGCAGCTCCATCCTCCATCAGCCAGAGAGGATGAGCAGTATGCTCACTCTCTCTCTCCCAAAAAGGTTGAATTACTGGGATAAGAACATTGTCGACATATGCCTTTGAGGTAATAGTTCCCCAATTGTCCTTATCCTAGAGAACTGCCTCGCATTTTCTTCCTCCCAGAATACCTCCCCAAACCATGATCATATCCTGCTTGGCGAACTTGGGGAGGAGACAATCATCGTGAAACTCCTCCCCTGGGCGCCGAGTCACTCAAGCCCGACTTGAATGGCCTGAGAGCCATACATAGCACTCGTCGGTCCAGATGACTCGGCGCCAGTCATCCTTCGTCCAATGCTGATGAGCCTGGGCAAAGTCTAAGCGTAGCCCCCGTTTTCGCACGTCGAGGAAAGGTTTTTTCCGAGCAACCCTCCGGGAATAGCCTTCCATCCGGAAGGCTTTCCGGAGGGTTTTTTCGCATGCTTGCACGCCGCAAGCTGCAGCCACCTCATGGAGTGGCATTCTTCGATATGCAGCGCTCATTGTAGCTGTAGCTACTAGTCGGCGGCGCATAGGAGTGTCGAGGGAGAAGGGTCTTCCTTTGGGCTTTTTTGGAGTAGAGGCCGCTTGGCAGATATCGAAGACAGTCCTGAGGCTCAGTTTCTGCTCCTCAGCGATCTGCCTATAGGTCCAGTTGGCGGAAAAATGTAAAGTTCGAACAGCACAGCGCTGTTTATAGGACACGCATTCACGCTTTTCGGCTTCCATTATTCCCTATACTTGGGTGAGTGATCGGTCATGATTGGCTTATATTGGAAATACTTACTGGTAATATCTTTTTTTTTCCCACCGTTTGTTTGTGTTCAGGATACTTGAAAGCGTTGATACTTCTTGCTAATGCAGTTGCTAGGAACTCTATTCACTTTTTGATTAAATTTACCCCTTTTTGATTACTTTTATGCTAACTACTTTCACTATTTACAGGGGTGATTTAGTGTCCTTGGCAAAGGACTTTCAGCTGCGGCGACACCCCTGGTGTTCGGTCCGTTCATGGCAGGGACGTGTACTTAAGAACACAAGTCCAACAACGAAAATGCGTCTATGGCAACCAACGTGACAACCAAATGCAAAGCTGGAGGCGATAAATGTGTTCATACGTGAACCACATTTTCGCTTACAGCGCTAGAAGTGATTATTTTGCTTGTGCAGTGACTCACATTATTGCTCCCTGCCATGGAAAAGCTACTACCTATTATAAATCTTCTATTAGCTATAAGTAGAGTTCATTACAGGGCAGGGTGGGGCGGGCTTGTACTCGCTAGGCCCGCCGTTACACATGGCCGGGGGGATATTTTTGGGGTGATCACCGCCCCTCCACGGTCCGGGGCGGGGATCAGGGCTCAGGGCCAGTAACAAACGCTACTACGTCGCGTCCCAAACCGTCAGGGTGCCCCATAGCCAGTGTTCCAAACCCTCCGGTCCATCCTTTTTGGAGGTAGGACAAGCCCGACCGCCCATAGTAGTCCATCTTTTTCGCGTGCATACTCACACTAGGGAAGGTAGACGTGCTATCATATGATAATGTAAAGAAAGACCAAACTACTAATATGGCAGAAGCTGACTCTCTAGAGAATGCCTTTGATTATAGAAAACTAAATTGACCACAGCGGATTTGGGTATCTGACTCCAATTGTTGAACTACTTTCTCCAAGAGATGTGCTTGCTTGCTTATTGGTTTGTTCATGTGACACATTTAATACTAGTAGACCATAAACAGTGTCGAAATCGTGAACTTGAATCCCTGAGTGTACAGGCTGAGATAATTTAGCAAGAAAACTGACCATCTGAACTATTCTATCGCTTCTACGGGAGAAAGCGAAAACGTGGTTCACCATAAACACATTTATCGCTTCCAGCTTTGCATTTGGTTGTCACGTTGGTTGCCATAGACGCATTTTCGTTGTTGGACTTTGGTTCTTAAGTACCGCCGTCGGATAAGCTTACAACCACAGACTCTAGTTGCGTTACAATTTACAAAGTGCCGCCCCCCCCCCTTGTCCGCCAAGACCAAGCCACAGCCATCCCTGTAGACGTGACGCTTCCCCCCAACCTAAGCTCAGCGTACTTCCCTTCCCAAGCAAAGTTGTATCATGAACCGCTACCTAAGCTCTCTGAGTTATCTGCAAACCAGCTAAGAAGTGCGAACTAAGTGGAGACAAATTTTATCCGCAATAGTGTAATTTGTAACGCAACAGTCTAATTTTACCACCCAAATTTCAGAAACAGTTGGTGAGGTAAACGGTCCCTAAGTGGACATAGCAGTAGTATTGGCAAGATACTTAACGCAATTTCTAGAAATTATTGTTTCTTTCAATTAAGGACTTCATGATATGATACTAATTATATTTTCCATACTTATTATTCCGGGAAGCGTGCGACATTTGCATCGAGATTAGGAAAAAAGCTTCGCTATTACCGGGTAGACTTTTAACGAAACTATCCCGGAGGGTCCTCTTTTGCCCACCTCACAATGCCTACTGGAATAATATCAGGTTTTATATTTGACCGCATTAGCGCGGCTTTCAGGGCGAGGGTCTCGTAACCTCTGGGGACCGTGGCTGAATAAGATGTCATGGTAGTTCAGGGTTCCGAATAGTCCGACCGGTCAAGTCTTGAAGGCAGGACCGGACTTGCCCGTCCTGGTTGATGTCGATGACTGGACCCGACAACATTGGGTGATCCGGTCTGGTTTGGACTGGTCCCAGGCCTGTCTTTATAAAAGATTGCATGAGAGTTGGTGTGGCACCCGGGCCAGCGCTTACTGAGAATAGATATACAGCTATAGTAGATTTTTAAAGCCACGGTATAAATCAACAGGCCCTCAATACAGGTTAACAGAACATCCTGGAGAGGATAGCATGTGGTGGAAATGCAATTACCCGATGGATAAGTCGCACCGAATACCCGTATTGTGGCAGTTGGTCATGTAATATCACTCACTTAAGGCACCAAAAATAGTTCGATACATGAGAACCTATTTTCACCACCCCTTATCAAAGCGAGGCACTATCTCCACCATATAATCTATGGAAACAATAAGTTTTATTAAGAAAAGCTTTATTTGAGCGTAACATATTGTGATAAAAATAGCATATCCTATTGCTTGGCAGGCCTGGTCGGACCAGTCCTGGTCGAGTCGGTTTCGATAATCCTGACTGTCCAGTCGGTCTAATTTCCACCATTAGACTAGACTTGACTTTCGACTGGACTAGCTAGTCCAGTACAGTCTTCCGCCGACCATTCAGAACCCTGTGGTAGTTTCTGGAAATGTGGCTTTCAAGCGATCGAATCAACCGGGTACAAGCGAGAATGATAAGGGATATGGAGAGTTTGTGTGTTAGTCTTGCTTCACCTGTCGCCCTTACGGGCACATATGGCCGGGTTGTTCGTACGAGTCCGATCAACATATTGCCATATTTTGCTAACCCTATAATTCATCATAGTCGGGCGGGTATCCCAGATAATGTCCTTGGATTGTGGTTCGCGACTGCCCGGAGAATCTTAGGATATTGTCCTAGACACTACTTTCGCCCCATCTAAAGAAAGCCCCCTATACATAGTCAATCTATCATGCAGGGACGGAGATAGGGGGGAAGAAAACAACGCTGAGGAAAAAGCGACAGATAAGAATTTACAACAAGAGAGAAATTAGATATGATGGAGATTACAAGCTACTGTACGTACTAGGTCTTCCCACGACAGTACAAGCATCTTGCACCGCCCACCTGACCCTGCCTTATTTTGCGGGTGGAAACTCTCAAGTATTCACTTATCTAGGTTAGGCACGGAGTTGTAGCAAGCTGTGATAACATGTATGTGGATTTCGATCTTGTTGGTCATTTTCGCCAACAAGTTATGATGTCGAATGACAACTTCCATGAGCGACTTTCTCTGAGAAGGAAGGAAAAGTGGTTGTTTCTATAGAGCATTAAGGAGGGCTCCTGATTGTTAAGTCGTGCTGTGGGTTACCACTTCGTGACACTGTAGCTGGGCTATCACGCTCCTATGACCAAACATATTGACAATCATCACTGGTGTTTGGCCCTCCTCAACAGGCTTTTTGGGGTTGGTAGACTTTTCCCGCACTAGTAGTATTTTCACCATCCCCTAGCGCGCATACCTAGCAGCGTGAGCAGGGGGCGTTCTGCCGCCATTATCTGACTTGTCCGGATCGACCTTCACCTTCGGGAAGTATTTTCACCAACCCCTCGCGCCCACCTAGAGCGGCATGCCAGAGCGGTGGTCCCCCATCATCGCATGGCCTGTCAGCGTTGACCTCTTCCTCCCCAAGTAGTATTTTGACTATCTCCTCATGGACCATCTCACCCAGGTCGGCCTGCAGATAGCTGTCTGGCTTAAAGTCTGGCTTGTCTAGGCCAGGGTGAGAGTGACCAGGGGTTTGTAGGCCGGGCTTTGGGGAAGCCTGGAGGCTTCATGGGTGCCTAGCGGCGCCGGTATGTTTCCTGTATATTCCATGTGACTAGCCAATATTTTGTCAAAGGGTGTCTGACATCTGCAGATATCTGAAGATGCCCGCAGATATCTGAGCATGTCTGCGGATATCAGCAAATACCTGAAGATATTGGCTCGCTATTCAGGCTTCGGGCACACAAAGCACTTTGCTGTTTTCCCTTATCACTCATTTTGTTACTACTATTGTCGTCTGGAGGAAGCATCGTGTTCAACAGAGCCTTTTTAGACCTGGATCACCGGCCGACAGCGAAGCGGAACGCTGAATACGAAACGCCAAGAGCGCTTACACGAAATACGATCGCACACTTAGGAACTCGGAAGTTCACTTCATTCAACGACAACTCTTTCAATGGCAGCTAGCTAACGGCAAAAGAGGAGTCTATATAGACCACAAAGACTCGCCGTCCAGCTAGGAGCCACTGCCGATGCTGCTTCTGTTCCTGCTAGGTCTCCCTTTCCACTTACTCACTCCCGGGCTAACAGTGGAAGGAAGCAAACCCCGTTTCCCATGCCCCCCGGGCTTCCGGCTCTTGCGCGCTGCCCTCACAGCGTCCCCGCCTTTCTCACCGCTTCCCCGGCCGCTGCGCAGTTCAAATACACTCGGGCATCCCAGCATTGGAAATGCCCACCCGAAACAAACACATATCGGAAGCCAAACCGCGTTCCCAGAAGCTATCCGAACAACAAAGGAACCATTATCGCAGTATACCGAGCAGCATGTCATGGTTCCCAACTTGACATAATCTTGGCGTTTCGTCTCATAATCACTGGTTATCACTCGAAATCCTCCAGATATCTGGTGTTGTAAGCCTGGCTGGTATGCTTCCGGATAACCTCTGAAATGGAATCTGGGGACTCCCAGTTGGGGAGAATGGTTGGGATAAACGGATTGTCTAATGAAGCTGGAAAAATGGAATGGATCTGATGGAATGGAGTGAACAGGGTGGAATGTCGTGGGATGGCTGGAATGTGTAGATTGAGTAGTTGGAACGGATATTGATCAGGTCGGAAATACCTGATATAAAAAGATAGTCTGCGTGTGATTTTGGGAGGATAAGCAAAATAAAAACTACTACGAATACTTTCACTTTTTATACAACTTGCCATTGAGACTTTTGGGTTATTTATTTTATTATACTTTATTTGCTTTTGCTATATCTCCTGTTGAAAAATACTGTAGTGTCACTTGTACTATTGCTTTCCCCCCTTGCATCAAACTTTATCACACATCTAGACCTCCGGTACTATTGAAGATACATCCTTGCATTTCTCTCGTTCCTCCTTCCCTTTGAGAACAACTAGTATGCTCTGTTTTCTCAAGCAATCAATCGCTTCTTCATATCTCGTACCATTATTCAAATCAATATTTCCACAACAGCCGCAGTCCATCGGGCCCGGTCAGATAGGCCCTCAAAGCAGGACTGCGGCAGACAGTCCGGCCTGGACCTAGGCCTGACCGGACTGGCCGCTTGTGAACACCGATCTCGCTAGCCAAAGACAGTGTAGTGTACAGCCAATAATCCCCTTTGTTGAGGCCATGACGGCCCATCTGTACCAAGGCGGTTAAAGCTTGAGCAATTCCGAAGTACGATGCATAGCGTAGTCCACTCCTGTGGGGCGCTGTGTAGGCACCTTGGGTGTGGGGCCAGACTTTCTCTACAAGCGATGCTCCTGATATGTGGCCATCGCATTAGCTAAACAGCTGCGAGGTAAGTCACATGGCGTAGTTCGAGAGTTCCTCTTTGTATGGGTACCCCAGTAAAGAGAACAATAAGCCAGAAAGGGGTGGCCATCTGTGAGGTTATAGCGATCGTCTGAGGTATCTGCGGAAAGGGCCTTGACTTGTCGGCAATTCAGATATGTGAAGCATATCTCTGCCATTGCTGAACGAGACAGAGTGAAAATATTCAAATGGTCTGAAAGATACTCTCGCAGAGTAAAATGGATGCACGGTGGATGCTTTCTCGTCCACGGTAATAATTCCTTGACAGCAGTCTACCAATGCCAGGATCCAAAGGATGTTGGCAACTAGTGATAGATACGATCAGATCATGATTGCGTTTTGCTTGACTATAGTTGGCTCGATCAACCTCGATCATTATCATAGGGGTCCCTCGATCAGATCATGATCGAGCAGAGCATCCATAATCTGATAGATTTACTTGATCATAGGTACTGCTCGGTCATGCTCGACCATCATCCAGTATACTCGAGCATCTGGAATCATGATCAATCACTCTACTCATCTTACAGATTGTGTGATATTTTGATATATAAAGGGAGTCTACCGGGACACTAGATACCAATTATTTCGGCCAGACTTTACGAGGTTAGTCCTTTCACTGCAAAATGGATCTTACTCGGGTATAGTGGACGATAATCGACTATGCTTGACTATGCTCAAGCAGTGGCCGATCGATCGCGGTCAGGGTCCCCCATTTCATCGATTATTCGATCATGGGGTCCCCTCGATCAGATTGTGGTCGAGCATGCCCCCCATTATATGCTCGATCATGATCGTGTCCATCACTATTGGCGACATTAAAATCCGTAGACCCGAGGTCGATTTATCCCCACCCTTCTCCTTTATCCGTTCTACTGTGGCGTTGTAGACATCCCCTAACCCCAACCCATCTACCATCCTGTTTAGTCTTTCTCGCCTTTGACATATTATTAATTCCTGCAAGATTGATTCTATATTTTAAAGCATAATGATAACTTTACCCAGTGTTCTCAACGGGGCAGTCCGTCCATCCTGGAGGTGGACGGCGGTGGACTGCGTTAAGCGGTCCCGTCCCGTCTTTTTGGAAACTTGGCCAGCACCCCGGCTCAAAGGACTATACCCCCCGCCGTCCCCCGTGAAAAATGTTTCATGTTTGGCTGGGAAATGTTTTATCATCGCTCAGGAACCAACCCAATTAGTAAGCAATCTCACTCGGGATTGCTTACATCATCCCATATTCCCCAAAACTGCGGGTGTCTGGTAATATGGGAACTGCAAGTTAGATATGCGATTATGTATGTCTCTGTTAGATGGGTGCAGGGTTCTCAATGGTCCGACCGGTCAAGTCTCAGAGGTAGGACCACTTGGTCAGTCTAAATGGATGTCCGAGACCGGACTTGACTAAAATATGTGGTCACGACTGGTCTGGATTAGTCCTCGACTAGTCCTTCTGGCCTCTGTCCGAGGAGGCGAAAAATAATTTGTAAGCAAGTTCGCACCGGTGCGAACCTGCTGATGTAAGCGAAAAAAATACATTGAGAAGAAAGGGAACTTACATTGAGAAGAAAGGCTGGGTGTTCTGATTGATGGAAAGATAGGAGCACTTTTCTGCTTTATAAATGCTCCTCTCTGTGCAGTTAGTGAATCACTTAGTGAACGAGAGAACTTCTTTAGCGCTGAGTGATCTGTTCAGCCGCCATTTTCGCAGATAAGCCACTAGCTGACGCACCCCTTATCACTCGTTTTTTGCCTGGTCCGCCCGGTCTGACTGAGCCCGGTCCGGTCAGTTCCAGCAACCATGACTGCCTGGCCAGTCTAATTTCTACCATTGGACTAGACTAGACTTTGACCAGGTCTAGCTGGTCCGAGCCGGTCCTCGGCCGACCATTGAGAACCCTGGATGGGTGGACGTGGTGGATGTGAGAGAACTTGTTCCTATTCTCAGATGCGCGCCGCTGGTAACTAAATAGGACTAACAAACATGTGTACGCAACCAGTGGTTTACCCTCAACGCCGTCTTATCTTCTCCACAACACAAGTAGGGTGGTTGCCCGTACCCTACTACACTCAACAGTCTCACAGGCGTGTTTTAACACATGAAACTCATAGCTTTATAAGGTTGACCACTAAAGCAGAGCAGAAAATCAATGTAAAACGAAAGAATAAAAGTAGACATCAATTTCAGACAAGAGGGGAAGAACGAACACTAAGTGAAAAGAGTTCCAGTTCCTTCAAGGTGGTTTCCATCCGATTCACGTCAGAGTTAATCCCACCATAGACAATATCCAGGGTTCTGCTTGATGTCCTTCTCTTGCCGTATATCATAGGAAAGGTTCTACACCAATTTATGTCTACCAGATAGCATTCGCTTTGTTTAGATATTATTCGACGAATTTCTGTATGTTTTCGGGGTGGCTGTAAGGAAATGCGGTTGTCGATATGATTCATACATAGTCCCCCGCAGTCCCCCACAGTCCTCTGCAATCCCCCACGCTAATTTGTCTTACCTGGCAGGGCCCGCCGTCCTCCACAATCACGGCCGTCTTGAAGTTTCCAGGACGGGGGCCGACCGTATTTTGCCGTCCCGCCTGGTCCGGGGCTCTTGGCGCCCAGGACCGCTGAGAACACGGACTTTACCCGTTATTTTCGGATTGAACTTCAAAGAATTTGGACACCTCCAGATTCTATAAAGCAGAACAATCGTAAGAGCACCATAGTCTATAAAGGGGCGAGTTGGTGATGACTTGCAAGAGGTGAGAGGCACTACCTGGATGAGATAAGCAAGAGGCTCATGGGTTAAGGTTGGGCTTCCTCAAGGTCTTCATTAATCTGCCCTGCCAAACTGGTTGCGACAGCCGGGCTCTACTATAAAACGGGCAAGAAAAATACAACAGAACAAGAGGAAGGGAGACTAAGAATGCCACAAGAGGACTATGTCAAGCGAGAACTCCAAGCAAAGAAAGAGCTGCAATGGAAACAAAAGGAAAGGCTAATTGGTAGCAAAGATTTGGAGGAAAATAGAAAACACCGCTGGTATAGTCAATTTATATTTAAATAGGTGGAGATTTTGCCTGTCCCAATCCCCCAAACACATCTGGCTTAAGGCAAGAGAGAAAAGAAAAAAGAGCCGGACTTTACAGGCATAATAAGCCCAACACCCCTGTCAATGGTTCAATTAGGTGAATGCTGACAAGATGTGAGGTGAGCTAAAAGATACACACAAGAGCCGATAACCCAATACTAATGAGGCAGAATCGGGAGGGCCTAGCAAGAATTATGAGAGTAGGTATCAGATTCACCTGGAGAATGCTGGAACATTACATGCCAGATGGAGGAGGATGGACAAAGTGAGAAGAGGACGGTTGATCGTAGTATTATGAGTTCTGGATGGGAGAAGAAAGCAGTTGCGAGATGAAGAAGTACAAAGAAGTCAGCAGAGAAGCATTGGTATATTGATCAGAGGCATGGCTATCGTGCTTACTTGTCTAACTATAGTGGAGTATGGGGTTTATATAGGCAGTACGACAAGGCTTTTCTACAATGTGGTATCCCAAAAATCAATTCAGCAATACCAGACCAAATACAGTTGCTGTCTATTTTCTGTCAGCGATTGTAGTCTATTCATAAGTTTCCTGTCAGGTTTCTTCTTTGCAATCTAGTCTTATGATTTTGTCTCTGATTGTGTGTCCGGCCATTACTAGCTATCTATTCTAATCATCAGATAGTATACTATTAAAGAACAGCCACTCCTCCTCTTGGTTGATAATGAGTGACAAAGGAAGCTAATAATTTGCAAGAAATGATAGGTGAAATGGCTAAAAGGAAAAATCCATCAGCATGGAGGGATCATGAGTGTTTTTCAACAGTATTCCTGACCAGTGATCAGTTCTCATGATTCAATTCCAACTCTTCTACTGATACAGTTTCTGAAACCTGCCTCCTGTATGCTCTGCTGACTGAGCTAACCTGATGCTGAGGATATATTATGTAAATAGTGAATGGGAAAGTGGTTTGGTGAAGATGTCAGTTACCATCTCATGTGTGGGGCAGTGAGTGAGTAGTATTAAACCAGATTGTATATGCTGCTAAACCTAATTATACTGAATAGTTATAGTTTTAGTTCTGGTGTAATACTTGTTGAGTGTAGTAGGGTACGGGCAACCACCCTAGTAGTGTTGTGGAGAACATAGGACGGCGTTGAGGGTAAACCACTAGTTGCGCACAAATGTTTGTTAGTCCTATTTAGTTAGCAGCGGCGCGCATCTGAGAATAGAACAAGTTCTGTCACATCCACCACGTCCACCCATCCAACAGGTAATGAGCCTTTGCGTTCCACGCAGCTTAAGCCAAGGAGAAAAATCGTGCATTCGATAGGCGGCTATCTACGCCGTGTGCTTTTGTGAATTGTTCTTCTCACCCAGCTTGAGTAAAGGAGAAAAATCGTCTATTCGATAGGCGGCTATCTACGCTGTGTGCTTTTTCGAATCGTTTTTCTCACTGTTTGTTTTATCGATATATATCTCTCTCTCTCTCTCTCTAATTCAACCAATCTCGTTCGTACCATGACTGAACTTTATGAGTGTACGCAGTCGAGCCGTGTGTTGTTTCCTCTCTTGGGAGATAATAATTTCTGGCCTGGGAGGCAGAGAATGTCAGAGCAATTGAAAGAAGTGGACCTCTGGTGGATCGTATCGGGTCGTGAAAAGTCACCTGTTAAGGATAGCATGAATGCGGCAGTGCAGGCTGCCTACAACAAGCATTTGTGGAAGTGTTTTAGGATTACAGCAAAGATTCGGAATGCTATGGAGCCACAGATTTGTGCCCAATATATGTCGGCTGTCTACGATGAGGATCCAGAATCCCTATGGAAGAAGCTTGAAGAGGGCTATCGTAAAGCTCTTGGGCTGGAACTCTACTATTTTCGGAGAGCTCTGTTTGACTGCACCTTTGACGCATATCGGAGGGCAGCAGAATATGTCCATGAGATCGAACGAATTATAGAATGTTTGCGCGAGGAAGAGGAAGAGATCAAACCTCGCAAGATAACCTTTTACCTGTTAAACGGTCTACCGGCGTTATGGCGCGAGTGGCGTGATCTTCAAGCCACGATTCTTAAACCAGACCAAGCGGAGGATTTGATCGCGGCTATCAAAGCAAGAGAATCTACTATGAATCGTGACAAAGGGGGGTCTACAGGTGACGATGCCGTTCTGGCGGTAAGGGGAAAAGGATATGGCAATGGCTCTTCAGCGTCGGGGTCTGGAGGAGTATCTAGTAGTCAGATGATGAGAGGAAATGGACAAGCGAGCTATGGACAGTCGATTGTTTGTTACTACTGTCAGAAGAAGGGTCACCAGCACAGTGAATGTCGGAAACTCAAATCAGACACAGCAAAAGGGGTTCGTACAGAGAAAGTCACGACAGCAGCTCAGGTGGCTTCGATGTATCAACCAAAGAACTCTCTTTTTACAGCTTTCTGTTCGACCAGAGCACCTACGAGCCAGCATCAATGGCTTTTGGATAGTGGTTGTAGTACCCACGTTACGGGATTGCCGGACTGTATTACCACCAATGAACGAATTCCCCACGGCGAACACAGGATTCGTGTTCCCAACAATGCAGAGATCAATGCGCTCGGTCGAGGCGATGTCACTCTCTTGATATGGGATGATGGAAAGCAATGCAAGATGGAGTTACTCTTGAAAGAGGTGTTGCACGTTCCAGCTTGCTGCGAGAACAGTCTACTTTCGGTTTCTCAACTACGCCCCTCGGGTATTTTCGTCGAGTTTCCACCAAGTGGGGGAGCTACGATGAGATATAGTAACGGCTCTTTGGTTGGAGTAGCAGAAGCGAATGGGCTCTATGTACTGAGACCTATGAGGGGTGAAGTATTGGGACACGTGGGAATTAATAATGTGTTTGCTCTGGACACTGGCGAAGGAGCAGCCAAGGAGGCCGCGCGGTGGCATTTCAGGCTAGCGCACTTAGGAGCAGAAGCAGTGCGTAGGCTGTCGCTAGAGGATAACGATATTCCCAGTATACGGAAGGTGCCATATTGTGTTTGCGCGGGTTGTGTTTATAGAAAAATGGCAAGGAAGCCGTTCCTGTCAGTTTTACCATCGTCAAAAGCGACGCAACCTCTCAAGATTGTCCACAGTGATATAGCCGGACCAATCGATCCGAAATCACTTGGGGGAGCTCTCTATCTCCTCATGTTTACGGATAACTTTACCAGGTATAAAGTGGGTTATCTACTAAAGCGCAAATCGGAGGCATTTCCTCGCTTTAAGGAATATAAAGCCTTGGTAGAGAAACAACAAGGAAAGGCTATTAGGAAACTCCGCACGAATGGGGGAGGGGAATATACGTCAAATGAATTTTGTCATCGCTTACAACAAGAAGGAATAGAGATCCAAAGAACGACGCTATATACGCCTCAATCCAATGGAGTGAGTGAAAGAGCGAACCGTACCATCATTGGAACTACGCGTGCGCTTTTACATGCAGTCAGTGCCCCTAAGCAATACTGGGCTGAGGGGGCGATGACAGCGATATATGTCCGGACTCGGCTTCCTACACGCCTGATTCAGACAGGCTTTACGCCGTATCAGCTTTGGCATGGAAGGAAACCCATCTACGAGCATCTTCGGGTATGGGGTTGTGCAGCCTATGCGCAGATTCCGAAAGAGACAAGAAAGAAGATGGACAAAGTGGCACGGAAATGCATCTTCATTGGGTATACTGATACTACCACGCAATATCGCCTCTACGATCTGATTGGAAAACGCTTGGTGATTTCACACGATGTTATCTTCGAGGAGTCTACGTCGTACTACAATACCAGCGATACGGTGAGTCAAGAATCGAGACGCTACTACGCGCCGGAGATTCAGCCATAGGAGGAACACCTGGCTTGGGGTGACGAGTTTGACAAGGAGGAAGCACCAGGGGAAAAGGCACCTGAGAGGAGAGGGACTCAGAGGGAAGAGGAGCAAGAACAAGTATTTGATTGGGGAGACGCCGAGGAGGTACTGGTACCCTTTCACCTACGCAAACCACGAGTGAAGTGGTCATCGGCAGGACAATCCTCCAATGGCTGTGATGGTGATGGTGATAATGATAATGGTGCAGACCAGGAAGAGATGCCGTTTGTGACGACGAGAAAGAAGAGAAGGAAATTGGACACTCCAGGAATGCTCAGGGGGCTGACAGCAGACACAAATAGCTCCTACTGGGAATCGCAGAAAGGAAAACTCCCTACTACGGAGGGAATGGGAAGCACAGAGTCCAAGAGGGGTGGTTCCGGAACATCAAACACAGGTGCTAGGCAAGCGATGGCGTCGGCCGTCTACATGGTGGAGGCAGGTCCGAATGCGTATAAGTCAGCTATGGAGTCAGATGAAGCGTGTGAATGGCAGGACGCTATCGACTCTGAGTGTGCATCGTTGGAGAAGAATAAAGTGTTGACATTCGTTTATGAGATACCAGAAACGAAGAAAGCAATCACTACGAAACTCATTTTACAGCGCAAGCTCAACCCGGTCGGGCAGACAGTAAGGTATAAACCACGCTTGGTGGCTCAGGGCTTTCGCCAGGTGGAAGGCTTGTATTTTACGGATACTTTTGCGCCGGTAGCGAGTCTGTCGAGTGTTCGTGTTGTGTTGTCTATTGCAGCAGCGAAGGGTTTTGTAGTACGTCAAATGGATGTGGTTACGGGATTCCTAGGCAGCGAGCTGCATGAGGAGGTGAATGTGTCGCTACGAGTTGGGGTGTTTGGACGGGAGAGGCTAGCATGTCTCAATCCCAGTCTCTACGGGTTAAAACAGTCTCCACGATGCTGGTACACCACGACCGACAACTTTTTAATCACAAAAATAGGGTTTCGCCGAGGGAGGTTTGATTGCTGCGTTTATACCCACGACAATGGAACCATACTGGCACTCTACGTTGATGATATGCTCATTGCAGGAGGGTTGGGACAAGTGAAGCTCGTATGTAATAAGTTAAAAAGCAAGTTTGAGATGATGGATCTTGCAACTGTGAGCCATTTTCATGGTATGGTCGTATCGATGGATACGAATGGTCATACGATTTCCTTGACACAGGAAGGGTATATTGACCGGATGTTGGAGCGCTTTAGCATGACGAATTGCAAACACAGAGGAACACCAATGGAAAAAGACAAACCGGGCATGAAAGGAGAGGGAGACAAACCGTGCGATCGCACTCTCTACTTGCAGCTTATTGGGGGGCTTGGCTGGATTGCGACGGGCACCCGTCCTGATATTGCTTTTACAGTTTCTTACCTTGGAAGATTCAACGCGGATCCTAATCATCGTCACTGGCTTTGTGCGAAACGGGTCCTCAGATATCTTGCAGGCAGGAAGAAGCTCCGGCTCAGCCTGGGGGGAGAAATGCGAGCAGGCCTACGTTTAGCTCGATTTGTGGATTCAGACTTCGCCGGCGACGCAGGAATGCTGAAATCAACTTCCGGATACGTCTTTCGTCTTGGAATGGGAATGATTCAGTGGCATTCGAAACGTCAAGCTCTTACGGCTACGAGCACTACAGATGCGGAGTTTATGGCAAGCGCATCGGCAATTCAAGAGCTCGTTTGGTTTCGAAACTTGATAAAAGAGATCATTAGATCCGAGATACCTGTCAGTACTCTATAGTATAACGACAATCAAGCCTCACTTTCTACGTTTAAAGACACCGCGTATAAACCTCACAGCAAACACATTGGCATTCACGTGCATCAGATCAGAGAATTTATAGAGCATGGAAGGGAGGTCACGATGAATTATTGCAGGACAAACGATATGGTTGCAGATGGGTTGACCAAACCCCTTGTACATAGCAAGCATATTCTGTTTGTGCGGATGTGTGGATTGTCTTGATAGCTTTCTACTTTTACTTTGAATTTTTTTTTAGATAGCTCATATAAGGGTGATACCCAGCGGTGGAGTGTGGGGGAGTATTGTATGGGCATGTATACGGGTGGCACCCATAGGGGGAGTGTTGAGTGTAGTAGGGTACGGGCAACCACCCTAGTAGTGTTGTGGAGAACATAGGACGGCGTTGAGGGTAAACCACTAGTTGCGCACACATGTTTGTTCGTCCTATTTAGTTAGCAGCGGCGCGCATCTGAGAATAGAACAAGTTCTCTCACATCCACCAGGTCCACCCATCCAACAATACTGAGAATTCTTGGTAAGGGCAATTGCCCCTTGGTTATTACATTGAACCTGATGCATTTTCATCTTCTGTAATAATATACCTAGATGCAATGGCTGATTCCCAAGCCTCAGGGCTACCTGAAATCTTACCGTTGGGGACATTTGTTTCGCCTCAGGCTTTGTTGAGAATAGTGCAATGCTGGTGTGCTTCTTTGATACCCAAGATACAGAGGCACCATTAATCATAAACAGATATCCTTGCATGCATTTGTGATCATCTGCAGATTCAGAATCTGGATGATTGGTGTAACCTGCACAATAATCCCTATGTTAATTGTAGAACGTGGTAGTGGTGGAAGATTAAGTTGTTGTATTTCCTATATATCACCAAAGGTATATAGAAAGCTTTAGAACTGCCCAGACTCAACAACCGGTTCTACTAACCCTACCACTAAACCCTAACACTTATGAAGTATACTACCCATACCTACTGCTAACCTAATACCTAATAGATCAGTCCAGCCTGCCTTGCCTTTATTACAGATTTCATTATGCACTCTAATAATGGGTGATCCACTTCAGAAAACGTGCTTGATCCAAATTTACATTGTACAACAAACGGTAAGGATTCAAGCTCCTTGCCTGATTGCCTCGGGCCTGAAATTTCTAGGAAGGCCACACATTGAGACTAGCAGCCCCTCGACCGACCGGTCAAGCGTGTCCTTTGATGTTTAATATATGCTTATAGGTCAACATAGGATATCGTGATATCTTGTAAGTCATAATTGAATATTTGAACAAGCTACAAGTATTCAGTAAAATTGGCAGCGTAGTATATACCTAGTACATAACTGAACCTATTATGAAAACAAGCAGAATACATTGTATTATTATAATAATAGAATAGACAAATGAAACAAAGGAAATAAAAAGCCGCAACTTAAATATATATAAGAACAAACAATCTAATACCTTCAGAAATTGTCAAGAACATGGCGTTGGAGAAAGCCTACCACTATGTATTAGTGAAGTGAAAGGAGTAAGTAAGAAGGAGATTAAGGAAAACTTATCTGCAAGGAATAAACTCAGAAGATATATAAGAGGTTGTTGAAGGATACGTCATGGATCTATCAGTGAAGAATTAGTATAACAAAAGACTGTCATTGTAGAAAATTAATGAATCTGAAGATGAAAGCATACGAGAAAAGCAGAGAAGAAAAGCAGGTAGAATGAACAAGAGCGACAAGGGTGGACAATATAGGAGCGGAAATGTCGAGCTAGGAGATGAAAAGGTTAGATGGTACAATGCCAGAACCTGAAACGGAACGAAGGTACAGAGCTTACATTCGAGATATTAGAGAAGAACCTCAGGATACACAATATTCTGTGTCAGAGTGGGTGTTTGCTCAGAGGGGAGAAGAGTTAGTCCGTTAAGAGATGTGACTCTAGATAATGCAACATAGAGCTGGCCATGAGTGAAGGCTGAAGTGCGTAGATCAATGCCAACATGCTATAAAGACTGGTCCTGAGACTTGTTAACAGTCATAGCATAGTATAGACGAACGGGAAACTGGGTGCGTTGCAGTATGAATGGAAGATCTTCCGCAGAAGTCTTAAGCATCCGCAAAAAAAATCAGTTTGGGTTATTTGCATCTCAGCGCACCCTGCATCTTCTGGCTGCGTTCTGTGGGACAACTTTTTTTGAAGTTATATAATCAAAAAACCCGTTTCATTTTAAGATTAATCTAACAATTAAGTAGAGAAACATGAATTTTCAGCCCTAACGGACAACATTTACATGTCCATTTTGGCTTCTGAAGTTCAAAACTGGATTGATGGGATGCACAGGATGCTGACCAGATGCAAACTCCACTACATGGTGCGTTCAGATGCGTGTGGATGCAAAATCGAGTTTTTTTGCTGATGAGCTTAATCCTAGGCAGAAGGCAAACTTTCAAATCTAACTTTCCACCCATGATGGCAACCTGCAAGCAGTTGTGCCTGATTCCCAAAACTCTCATCCTGGTACCATTGCAAAGACCTTCTCGGGGAATATGATTGCGTAAGAGAATAATTGGGGCACCAATTTTCAGTCGGAGGCAGGAAGGGGGAGGCGATGCCAGGCTAATACTCTGCAAATACTCAACAGCGAAGAGTTCAGCAACAGCAGCATCCTCACCAATATCGACATAGTTGGCAGCTTCAAATCTGTACTCCACTCCCGGCATCCGTTCCACTAAGAGATTATGGAAATCATCAACTGTGTCATTACGGAAAGCGAGAATAGCTCTCCCAATAAGAGCTTTGTGGCACTCGACTGCATCCTTCAATAACGGTTGTGGATATAGTTGATCACAAAGCTGCTCAACAGTAGCCACCTGGCGAATATAGGACGGAAGTGCAAGCTGGCCGTGAAGTTGGGGGTTGTGGACAAGTTCTCGGAGAAAGGTAAGAAAGACTTGATTGACCTCACTGGCAACAACACGCATACTCCGCAAAAGTTGAAGAACCTGTAACTTATTCCAGATTGATGAATGACAGATACAGGCAACCACAGTTGCCTGTCTTGTCCCACGACGGATAACTGGGAGGATCTGGGCAAAGTCGCCTCCGAGAACAACGGGAATCCCACCAAACACACGCTCTGCTCCCGTATTACAGATATCATTCAACATACGATTCACCGCTTCGAAGCAGGCCTTATGCTGCATCTGAACTTCATCCCAGATAATTAGGGAAGTTTTCTGAATCAACTGCCCAAGGTTCGAGTTGGGTGTAATATTGCAGACACCATTTATATCATTGGATAGCGGAATCTTGAATCTTGAATGCACTGTCCGACCGCTGGGAAGCAGCTGAGTAGCGATACCGGAAGATTCAACACACAACACTATCTTATTCTGTGAACGCAAATAACTGCACAAACAGTTGTAAAGAAAGGTCTTTCCTGTACCCGCAGGTCCATGTAGGAAGAAGGCGTTGTTAATATTTTGTTGGAGGGGATTGGTATCATAGCCTTCCACTGCAGCCACAATTTGCCCAAAACAGATACCTTGTTCCTGATTCAACCGCTCTCTCATCGTTACCGACAACTCTCGCTCCTGCTCAATATCATATCCCTGCTCCTCTTGGATTAGTGCATTTCCTCCAACTCGTGGCTCTCCATTCTGCCAATCCAACACGGACTGCGGTAGACCAAACTCTTCCATGGATTTACCATATTCGTTCAAAAGCAGCCGAATATGGTAAAGACCATGGTCAAGTATAAGGCCACCTTCTATACCCTCTCCACATGATGGTACCATGACTCTACCTGTCTGAAGTAGGTGTGAGAGGTCATCTCCAAAGCTCAGGGCAAACGTCTCCCAGATCTGAAGTGGGTTGGTGATCGTGGTGAACTGTAGGGCCATAGCAAACAGCTGACACAATGCATGTCCGGTCATAAATTCTCTTGCATCGCTAAACATTGCCATCCACTCTCCATCATACTCCAACAGCCGCAGGGCTACACATGCTGCCTTGAAGGTCAGATGCAAAACTGCATCTACAGTCTGAAGATGTTCAAAGCTAGTAGCACCTTGTACAACAGTGAGAAGTAACCGTAGATAGTAGTGCTCCCCCATTAATGGGCTTGCGGAATACATCCGCCCAATAGATTTCCGTTGGATCCTGGGCTTCCATCCTTGTTTTCGCACATATACATAATGCTCCGGGAATTCATGGTACAAATACCCTCTTCCATCCACCTTCTCCGAATTGTACTTGAAGTAAGCCAGAAGGGTGGTAATCGAGCTATCCATGCGCTGACGTAGGATGACAGGATCTTCATTTTCTCAGAAGTAAATTGGATGCTGGTCTGGAAGGTGTAGCTGAAGATGCATGACAGGAGGTTCCTCTCCATGGGTAGAGTATTCAAACAGACGCCACACGGCTTCTGTACGTCCTATATATCGGCCATGCAGATACCGCTTGATCTCATCCCGATCCGATTCGATGATCACAGTAGCACGATCTCCACCCTTGTAGATGTACTTATGAATGTACTTGACTGCTTGGACAGACCCACAGACCGCCACATTGATATGAGCCCTGTAGCGTAGCGAGAGATATGGACTATAAGGTACTACGCGGTGATTGTCAATAAGAGCTGTAACATCTGCTCCACCCCTGCGAATACTCATTGTATATGCCTGACCCATATCGCACCTCCGGTAAGTACGATAGCCATCCTCATTGATAATTGTTTCCTCCTGGAATGAACGTGGATATCCCTTCCGGCAGGTCTGAACAATGAAAGGGTCTAGCCCCTGCATACAGAGAGCACTCCCATTTTGTGCAATACAATGAGTATGTACCATTGTTGTTTCAATGATACCCCGAAGCTCCTGATTGATAGCATCATCAGCAGGTGGTAGTTCTGCACTAATGAAACTGTCGATATTGCCAGCCGTCAGAAACTGATGGTCGGTTCTCAGGAATACCAAGAGATGCAAGTGGGGAAGACCACGCTTCTGGTACTCTATTGTCCAAACCCAACCCAGCCAAGGTCCAAAGACTTCCTTGTACCGGATTTGATCTAACAAATCACGCACCTTAAGATTGAACACTCTTGCCACAAGATCAGGCCTGTCAGCCGCTGTCTGAGCAGGTAAGAGCTCGCGCTCAATCTCAACCCATTTGGGATTCGCAGTAAATGTTATGAAAAGGGAAGGTTTCCCAAAGTGGCGTACAATAGCTATGCTGTCCTGGTACAGCTGTTGCATAAACCGATCACCTCCCAAATAACTGGATGGCAGAACAACACGCTTTCCCGTTCGTGTAAGATCAATATCTTCTGACTCCATAACATCGGCCAAACCATGATAGAGATCTGAACGGATATTGGCCTGATGGGAACGTATCCAGGCCAACTTGTTCTGATCACAGACTGCCCAGGCATCAACGACAAACTGCTGGAATAGCTTTTGGGCTTGAAAGATTGTGGATGGCTCGTCCAATCGCTGATGTAGACGAAACCTATAGAATGTACGCTGTGATAGGTTCTTCTTCTGATGACCACCCTCACGATTATCCAAGGTTCTTCCCCAATGCCAACCTGGCTCGCCATAGGGAAAGAGGAGAACATAGTGTAGGGGAAGGTAGGAGGCATGATTGGGATTGATCAAGGTAAAATGGTTGCCTTGATCATCCCCATTGGTCCGACTCGCAAGAACAATATCACGGAAGCCAGCAGATCCATACTCCTCCGGCAGAATCATTGAGACTTCATCTGCTGTTGGTAGATTCTCCCTTCTTAGATCTGCTCCTCGTTCAACAACAAGTCTAAGCTGTGGATTCAGAATTATACGGAAGCTGGTCTCAGCTTCAGCTATTTCTATGAGTCTTTCCCGAGCCGTAAGATAGATGTGGATTAAGGGATTCGTCTCCTGCAACATCAATGTCAAGGAAGAGATGATATCCGCATCCAGTTCTTGTGCATGTCTTGATCTGGCCTGGGCGGCAAATTCGGGATCGTACAGGTAAATTTGTGAATAGAGTGCATCCCGACCATCTCCCGGGACAAGAGGGCCCTGTCGGTGATAGAGCGCTCCATGGATCTGAAACATTTGGAAGGTTGTACCCATCTCGCTCATTCTTCGATCCATGTTGAACTTAATACTGGTAAATGCAAATTGTTCATTCCATCTGCGTAGGACTCTGCGAAAGGATTTGGATCGAGTATCTGTTGCTGTCATCAAGGAATGCAGTGGCTCAGGGAGTTGACGCATCCTCTCCAGCTTGGCATCACCATGCTTACAGCAGGAATGGTAGCTCGCCTCACCACCGTGTGGCCTCTTTCCCGATGGCTCTGATACCCAGTGAAGCGCCTGGCACCCGGTACACCTGATATCCATTCTTCCCAGATCATGGGTTATCCACTTGGCTCTTTGATCAATGAAACCCAAAGGTAATTGGATTCCCCTTTCCTGACGTCTCTCTCCTCCCCCTGCGGGAGGTGCAAAGTTTTCGATCCCTCCATCCACCACTGGTCGTACTCGTACTCTTGATGCTAGTGCAGTAGTCTATATTATTTCACACCTAATTAGCTCTCCTGCTTCACTACCACTTGATGTCCCCGTTTCATATTATTAGCTTACCAGACATAATCTGCAAGTTACCTGACGTATATCTTGCAAGTTTACATCAAACTCAGAAATAATCTTCTCCTGCCCACAGCGTCTACACCTCTGCATCGGCAACCTGTTGTCTGTAAATTGTTAACCTCAATTCCTCTCTAGCAGAAAAGATCACCATACCTTCTGATCCCTCTCTCAGTGCTACCACTTGTCCTCCCATTACCGCTTGATCAAAAGATACAGGTATATCCAATCCATCATGCACCCTGTGTCTCATCTCTCCATCTGCTGTATGACTGGGTCAGTCATCACGCTAAACTATAGAAAACAACTTGATCTTGAATACCTTCAGGATCCTGCCTACTACCTATGTCCTCTTGCCTTATCTCCTCTGCTGCTTGTTGCACCCCGTTTGCCATTTCTTCATCCACTGGATTACTGAGTCAGTTATCACGCTAATCTATTGAAAACAACTTGATCTTGAATACCTTCAGGAGCCTGCCTAATACCTACATCCTCCTGCCATACCTCCTCTGCAGCTGGGTGTTGCTGCCGTCCTCTCCTATTTCGCCGCCTCTCCTATTTGGACAGTCAGACAAATTAGTAACTGAATTAGCTCTATATTAATATATCAGTGGATAAGTAAACCAAACCAAGCACTGCCGACAAGTGCGGCGTAAACTGCCCCGCAGATCACGATCAAAATCAATATCCGCCTTGCGTCTCCTACAGCCGCTACACAGTCTTAGAGTCATTTCTAACTTGATCAATATAGAGCTTGTGATAATTCAATGTGTCGTGGGTAGTACAGTCCGTAGAAAAATAAATCAAAAAGAGGGTAATGTTGTAAGCCGTGAAGTGTTGTCGTACTGAGAATAAAGGACTGTAGATCAGAAAGCCAAAGTACGAGAAGAGATTGTTAATTGAATGGAATACACTGTGCCAAGCCTCATGTCTTGGCACCACTCAAAAAAAATACAACATTATATTGCCAAGCCCTAGCAGAATTGAATTACAAAATTTTAATTATTATATTAAGTACAATATTTATTTATAATACTTTTCGGCTATGTTTAATAACGTAACCTGTATCCCAGTTTATGAAGAAATATTATGCTGAGATATTCCATTCACACCAGCTCTGAGCTTTTATAATTAATTATACAATTAAAATAAATCATACGATTATTACTACTCATAGGTGTATATTATTTAGCAATTATATGCTGGTGTTGCATAATCCGATTCTATTGGACCTTCCTGTTAGCTACTATTCTAAACTCATTTATATATAAAATAGGAGTGCGAGGCGCGGGAGTGGGGGTATAAAATTCCAGTTAGACTCAGGAATGAGCTTTTCATTATACTCGGAAAAGAGCTTCCTTTACGCACTCGGAAAAGAGGGGTCCGTTATGCTCGGGAAAGAGCTTCCTTTACACACTCGGAAAAGAGGAGTTCGTTTAGCCTCGGGAAAGAGCTTCCTTTACACACTCGGAAAAGAGGAGTCCGTTTAGCCTCGGAAAAGAGCTTCCTTAAACTCGGAAAAGAGTCTCATTTACCCTCAGAGCGAGCTACAGTTGTTCCTCATGTTGGAGGTGGAATACAGAGTCGAAACCGTGCTTCCTGACCATGGATGACTCATCCCACACTGAACTTTTAGGATTCAGTGCTCCACCTACTTATACCCCTGCCACCCCTACGTATAGGTGTGGTGTGGTTTGGGTACAGTGTATGGTAGGGACTTGAGTAAGGGTGTCACAATGACAGTAGACAAAGGGTAGCACAAGGGAGTATGGGATAGAGGGGCAAGAATTAGCAAACTAACAGGAAGGAAGTCACCTTTAGAAAGTAAGCCAATATAGTGTCAGAGTAGAGGGTTTTGTAAGATAATAACAGGGAGGAGTAAATAAAGAGGACATACTATCAATTTTATTAGCAGGCATGTGAGTCAGCTGGAGGGGGAAATACATGACACAGAGACAATTGTATTATTGAAATAGGATAATCGTAGTTTCATGCCTTATAGCGGAAGCGTGATGTAAAGGGGATGTGGTGGGAAGGAGAAGCGGGATGTGCTTGTGGGTGGGAGAGAAGCAACCTGGTGAAAGAATTTTCTTTCTAAAAGAGTGGTTGCTGCGAATATGTTAGTAGGCATATGAGTGAACTGGAGGGGAAAATACATGACACATGGATGATAGAATTATTCGAATGGTATAATTGTGGTTGTATGCGGTATACTGGAAGCGTGAGGTAAAATGGATTTGAGGGGGAGGAGAAGAGGGATGTGGTTGTGGGTGGGAGAGAAGCAGGCAGACGAAAGAATTTTCTTTATGAAAAGTTGTTACTCCCAAGCCAGGTGTAGGTGACACCACAACATTCACGGGTGACCCCGCAATTTATCTGAGCGCAAACATGAGTGATATTTCATGTCAGGACATTTGGATAAGATTAGATCGCACGCCGAGAGATCCACTGTTCAGTACATATATGACTAGCAGCCCCTCGACCGACCGGTCAAGCGTATTCTTTTTGATGTGGTATAGATGAAGCATTTATAGTCAGCTATTTATATAACTTGTCATACTTATACCTCAGATGGTAAACTAAAGATCCCACAAATAAAATAAGGTAATTAGTTATGGGCAGCAAGTTGAAATCACAATTCACACATATGAATTAGTCTAAAAAAGGTACAGTACTTTTGGTTTATTCAAAAACTATACCACAAGAGAACAGGAGACAGCAGGAAGCAGAAATAATAACACAAGAGGAGGGACTTGGATCAATATACGCAAGGTAAATGGTTAGCTATTTAATATTGAGAATTGATAAAGAGGGGGGTATACAAAAAGACGTACCTGGGCAGAAAGCGAATGAGAAGAGGAACTATAGCGAAGCATTCCGGTTAATGACATATTACGATAAACACATGAGATGGAAAACAAACATGACTTACTGGTAGGAATAGGAGGAGATTCAAGCAATAAGGCTGGAAGGAGAAAAGGAGTTCACTGTATGAGAGAGTTCTGTAGGAGTCTGAGCAAGAAACAATAAGTATAAAGACCAATATATAAGAAAATAGAAGAGTGGAGAATGTACACTTACCAGAAGGGGGTTATAAAAGAACTTCAGGATATACTACGTTATCCGTCAGAGTAGGGGTTTGCTCCGAGGGTAGAAGTGTTAGTCCATCTAACGATGTGACTCTTGAAAGAGGCACATAAAGTTGCCCATGACTGAAGGCAGGGGTGCGCAAATCTACACCAACCTGATCAAGGGACTGACCCTGAGATTTGTTAACAGTCATGGCAAAGCATAGACGGACTGGGAACTGAGTACGCTCCAGGATAAAGGGTAGATCCTCCTCTGAGGTAGTAAGCTTGATCCGTGGTAAAAGACGAATCATGCCATCAAAGGTTCCACCCAGAATGGCAACCTGTAGGCAGGTGCGGCGGATTCCAAGTACCCTCATCCTGGTACCATTGCATAAGCCCTCCCTTGGACTCAGATTTCGGATCAGAATTAGTGGGGCACCGATCTTAAGGCTTAGGCAGCAGGGTGGAATAGATGCTAGAGAAATACTCTGCAAATATTCCACTGCAAAGGGCTCCGCAACAGCAGCGTCCTCAGGTACATTGACATGGTTAATAGCTTCAAACCTATGCTCCACGCCAGGCATCCTTTCCACCAGTACATCATTGAAGTCATTGACAGTATCATTGCGAAAGGCTAGAATGGCTCTACCTGCAAGAGAGTTGTGAACTGTGACTGCCTCATCCAATAATGACTGTGGATAGAGATGATGACAGAGCTCATCAACTGTGGATACCCGACGAATATAAGCAGGCAGATGAAGATTACCATGATGGAGGGGATTAGTAACCATATCACGAAGAAAGGTGAGAAATACCTGGTTGACCTCACTGGCCATCATACGCATACTTGTTTTGAGTTTCAAGATCTGCAAATGAGGCCAGATTGAGCAATGTTGAATTGAGGCCAACACAGTGGACTGCCTAGTACCGCGGCGAATGACTGGCAAGATCTGTGCAAAGTCACCACCGAGTACTGTAGGAATCCCACCAAACAACTGCTGGTTACCACTGTTGCATACATCATTCAAGGTTCTGTTGACCACCTCAAAGCACGCCTTATGCTGCATGGGAACCTCATCCCAGATGATGAGTGAGGTCCTGCGAATCAACCCACCTAGATAGGAGTTTCGCGTGATGTTGCACACAGCATTAGAGTCATTTGAAAGGGGGATCTTGAACCTTGAATGTGCTGTCCGGCCCCCAGGTAGCAATTGAGCGGCAATCCCTGAGGATGCTACGCAAAGTACAATCTTTCCCTAGGCCCGGAAATGACTGCAGAGACAGTTGTAGAGGTAGGTCTTGCCTGTACCTGCTGGGCCATGAAGGAAGAAGGCACCAGTGGGCTCTTGCTGCTGTGGGTCCTGCTCATGGCTCTCCACCGCAGCAACAATAGCATTGAAGCAGGCAACCTGTTCCTCATTCAACATCTGCCGCATTGTGTCAGACAACACCTGCTCCTGTACCAAATCATATTCCAACTCCTCCCCCATCCTCGCATTGCCCACTACCCCATTCTCCCTCTGCCTCCAATCCAGTACCTGTTGTGGCAGGCCAAACTCTGCCAAGGATCTACCATATTCTTTGAGGAAGTCCTGAATATGATAGAGCCCATAGTCATGAGCAAGGCCTGCCCCCATACCCTCCCCTCCAACAGGTACTATTACCCTACCTGTCACGAGCAGGTGGGTCAGATCATCACAGAAACTCTCTCTAAACTCCTCCCAGATGGCTAGTGGATTGGTGATTGTTGTATGCTGCAGGGCAAGGGCAAACAGGTGTCGAAAGGCGTTCCCTGTCATGAACTCTTGTGCATCCCTGAACATGGCAATCCACTCACCATCATCTTCAAGCAGCCTTAAGGCAATGCACGCCCCCTTGAAGGTCTCACACTGTATACCATCTACCGTCCTCAGGTCTTCAAAGCTCCTGGCACCACGTACCACAGTGAGAAGTAAGCGCAGGTAATAGCGTTCACCCATGAAAGGGCTTGCTGACCACATGCGACCAATTGCAAATCGCTGTTTCCTGGGCTTCCATCCCACCTTAGGCACGTAGACAAAGTGCTCAGGAAATTCATGGTACAAATACTGTCTGCCATCTACATTCTCAGAGTTGTACTTGAAAAAGGCCAGAAGGGTACTGGTGGACCTATCAAGCCGCTCCTGAAGGTCACCAGCACTCTCCAGGTCCGGGAAGTAGACAGCCTGCTGGCCTGGAAGATGAAGGGTGAGTGTCGTGACGTCAGGGAGTTCATCATGTGTTTTGAACTCAAAGAAGCGCCACACTGCTTCCGTTGGACCAATATATCGACCATGGAGATGACGCTTTATCTCATCATGATCTGAGTCCAGGATAGCAGTGGCACAATCCCCACCCTTGTAAATGTACTTATGAATGTACTTGACTGCCTTGACAGACCCGCACACCTCCACATTGATATGGGCCTTATAGCGGAGGGAGAAGTAAGGGCTGTAGGGAACTACCCTCTGATTGTCAATGACAGCCGAAACATTCCCTCCACTTGTCCTCACTTGCA
>Ga0307517_10002020_pt1 | contig 33012 bp, 20 predicted proteins | sample 23_EM_MG_FD_194515 | JGI IMG/M metagenome (GOLD analysis project Ga0307517, IMG submission 194515) | Populus trichocarpa ectomycorrhiza microbial communities from riparian zone in the Pacific Northwest, United States - 23_EM | ecosystem: Host-associated > Plants > Roots > Unclassified | place... | reverse complement strand
TAAGTTTGATGGTTAAAAAAAGTTTAATTCTTTTTAATATTTTAAATTTAAATTATGAAATTAACACATTTTGCTTTATAGAATGCACTAGAAATCAAGAAAATACTTAAGTATATAATTGCTTTTGCATATTTTTCAATTTTAATTTGTAATCATTAACAAGTTTATTCTTCATATTTAATTTAAGGCTAAATGTTAGAATTACGGGTGTTAATTTTATTTTTTTAATATTTATTTTTTAGATGGTGTTTGAGAATGTGATAGTGGTTGCATTTCAAAGTATTTTTTATTTTAAAACATATTAAAATAATATTTTTTTTATTTTTTAAAAATTATTTTTGACATCAGTATATCAAAATGATCTGAAAATATCAAAAATATATTAATTTAAAATAAAATAAAAAAAATTTAATTTTTTTTAAAAGCACTTTCAAAATCCAATGTCAAATACTATCGGGGAAGGGTTGTTTGGGTAAAAATTTGTTAATGAAAGAAATATTAGGTTATATTTTTTATTAGTATTGTAGAGTAGAAAACAGATATAAAATAAATAGAAATGTGTTTTTGTTGAGAATATATAAATATAAATATAAAATAAATTTATTTTTATAATAGTTTTGAAATAATTTTTAGTTTGAACATATGGGGAACAGAAAAGAGTCTTTTTTTTTATTGTATCCATATTTTTTTTACCGTTAAACAATAACCAAACATCACTCTCTCACTTATTTTCATAATCATTTTGATAAACACGTGATATTTAAAAATAATGCCCGCGTGCACGTGTGTGTATGATACATGAGATTTATTTATTTATTTATTTATTTTTCAGTCTGGTACTCCAACTTTTATTTTGTTACAAAGCATTTCAACTCTCCGTTTGTCATCAATCAAGTATTCTAAAAATTATTTTCTATTCAATCGAGTTTTTTTATTAAATTTTAATGAAGTATTTGAACTTACAAAAATTGAGTGCATGGATGTTTGAACATAATTATATAATATATTCAATGAAGTAAAAAAAAAAATGTTTGAACATAATTATATAATATATTCAATGAAGTATTTGAAGGAGGAGGAGGAGACTAGGAGAGTGTAATATTTAATGTAAAATAATCGGTCACCCCTGCCAAATTAATTATTTGAACTCAATTTAATCTAGTTTCTTTTTGTTATGGGAGGTCTGGAGATCTGGGTTTGGGTTAGTTTTTTTAATTAAAATGGAAAAGTTATAATATTGAATTATAAAGGGATTTTTCATTTTTTAAATAAAAATAATGATAATTTTATAAATAAATTTATTGATTTTTTTTACGCATTAGAGTGAGGATATTATGTGTTAATGTGTGCATAAAATTAAAATTCAAGATATAAATAATAATTTTTTAAATTACAGTGGATAAGTGAAAAATTGCCTTCACTGTAAGATACTAAGAATGATTTTTCTCTAAATGGGCCACGTTGCATGGATGTTTATTAGATAGGTGTTCACACTTCACACCACAACACAGGCCAGCTTTTTTTTTATCAACGTAAAACAGATGTCAAAGCGGTGTAAATGTTTTTAAAAAATAAAAATAAATAAAAAATATAAGATTCTAGTCATTAATTCTATTGAATTTAATAAACTTCATTAATTTAATAATATAATTCAAAACAAAAATAGACAACAACTAAAATAAAAAAAAAATCAACAATAATTCAATACAAAAGATAAAGACTTGTCAATACTATATAAATATATCTTTACAACATTTTTAAAAAGTCTTTGATGATTTTACTTGTTAATAAAGTAAAAATTAATTAAATGAGAACATAATAATAACATGGAAAAAAATATAAATTTTAATTCCTAACAAATAAAATATCGAATGAAAAAATTGAAAAGAAATCAAATTTAAAAAAACAAAAAAGAAATTGACTCAAGTCTTTCCAAGCCAATACGCTAAATTCATAACATGGTCTTGAGATTGGGATAACCTCACGGAATGTAAATTGAATAAAATTACAAAACTCAATTATCAGATCAACCTAATATTAAAAGGCAAAGTTGAAAAAAAAAAGCAACACAAAAAAAACTCAAGTCAACCCTAGTGAACTTGTCGAATCTATGACTCAGGACATGAAATCGGGGTAATTCTATAGAAAATAAAGTTAAAAGAACAACGAGTGTTTAATCTCTAATCATTATAATATTGAAGAATGAATTGTTTTTTTAAAAAAAAAACGACCTAAAATGACCATAGCCAACTTCATCTAATCTTTCAAACTTGTGATACGGGTCATGAGACCGAATTACATCATAAAAGGAAAATCCAAGAAAATAGCGGGGAAGAAAAACACGTCACCAAAGCTCAACCATCGCTTTTCCAGAAGCACGCATCGCGCCATTGTCTCCTCTGACAATGGGCAGTGGAGTGCATCACTCGAAAAGCACGAGCAGCGCCAATCATTTTTTATTTTAATTGTATTATATATATATATTAAAAGACTCAATTACTCCTAACCTCACATGAAAATTACCAAAAAATAACTATGATAAAATAATAAAAATACCCCTATATACAAAGCCATTAAAGTTTAATTCTAAGAGACATTTAAATCATTGTACTGTACAAAATAAATTGAAAAGTAAAAAAATTCCCTTGACTCAAGTGAAATGTTTTTCCACTGTGCAACAAAAACTTGAGAGGGTTAAATTCACGTCGTTCAATTCAATAATGACTATTGTATCCCATAAAAAAAATCATGTTGCCTATCATGTACATTTGTTGTTTTTATTTTTTTTTTTTTGGTAGAGGCAAAATAACAATTTCACTGCGAATCAGTGGTAAAATGTAAGTGCCATGAAACAATGTTCTTTTTTTAAAGATACTGACTTTATACAATAAAATCAATCATTTACAATTGGTTAAGAGATTAAAATACCTCAAGTGTGGTCACTATTTATGCAAAGAGAGTAAGTGTAAAGGTTCAAGAAATTGACTTTGATTGGCGTTATAGTTATGTATTTGCAACACCAAGATTAAATCCATCTTGATTCAGGAAAAATAATGTCAGGACTAGAATATTCACAAAAAAGTTACTCAAAATGACAAGCTTTGAACCCATTTGAATCATCTACCAAAACTGTTCTAGCTCAACAATTCTCAATTAAAACATGCGTAGCCCTTTCTGCTCGTGACAAATTCGACTTCATATGGTTAGGAGCTTGCCTTCCTCCTCCTTAGTAGTGTCAAAATACTATCCTGGTCTTTTGCTGCTAAAGAGGGCTAAAAATGATACCAAGGCAAAGTCTCAACTCTCAAGGATAGTTTCAATGTCAAAGAAGTGCTATACCCGGCTTACCATCTGACTAGATTTGACAATGAAGGGAACTTCGCTGGAGAGAACAGAATCAATTGATAGATCAATAAAATCCAACGCCTCGTTCCAACAGAGTTGTATACTTTACTCCAGCAGCAGATAACTCGGCAAACCCAACAGATTAAGATTAAGGCATGTGGACACTGGATGCGCATGACAGGGATTTTATTGAACTCAAATCTAAAATCTCAGAAACTTGAATATAAAGATGATTCAAATCGCAAGCAACTTCAAGGGACTCTTGGACAATCAAAGCAAGAAGTGAAGAAAAGCTTGTAAAAGCATGTGTTTCAGCAACAAACATTAAACTGGTAACTATCATGTTCAAAAAACATTTACGCCTGATGAGCTACTTCTGCATGTCATTTATTAATTGATGTCTTAAAAATGTGCTAATTCTGAATTTCATACATCAATAAAAAGGTGTTTCACCAAAACAATAGGAAGCAATTTGATTAAAGTCATAGGCAACTAGAAGACTCAAAACTCCCTGACCATGAGATTGATGACCAGAAAACACTAAAAAACACCCCCATAGAATTGTGGGTCCATGGAAACATGGAGTGAAGGTCTCTACAAATGAAATTCAAATCAGACCCTGTTAAATTAGAGAACCGTTTTGACTCAGTGAGACTTGACATGTTCCTGAACAACATTATAGCCTTCACTTGTCTCACCATAATCCTGCAACCCAGCAAGGGAAAAAAGGTTAACCCTAAAGATGACAATCCAGTACAAACATGCAATACCTTAAAGGACTCATACCTTCACAACAACGCAGGAGCAACCAACAACCTTCCTGGCCTTGCCCTCAGAATCAATCTTGCATAACTGCACCAGTAAATAAAGGTTATGGTTTTGTGACAAAAAATCATTTAATGGAAATACATATGCAAGTTTTCACAGGAAAAAAATGGTAACATGATCTGCAATAAGCCAATATCTATTAATTCAATACGAAACAACAAGCTGTTTTACTCTTTTGACCTAGCTAACAATAACTCCATCACTGGCAAGAAAAACATGATGTGCTACAGAAAATAGATGAGGAAAAAAAGGCCCTATACCATAGTTTTACATCTAAGCTATATGTAGACTAAAAACATTAATGATTCATATAAAAAAGCTAATAAAAAAGAACTTACTCCAGCCCACTCGCCAAGGGTCTTCGCACTGGGAACCATCAATAAGCCTACACCATGATCAGCACAGAGTGCTTTAACGAGTTTGACATAGTCTGGCTGGTTGCAGTCCTCTGCCAATACACAGAGCTGGGCGGCATGCTTCTCAATCACTTTAGCACCTTCATGGAGGCCCCGGGCAAGTCCACCATGAGCTAGAGACTTTTTCAGAACAAGCTGTAATGCTGTCATCAAGTCCATGGCCTCAAGAGGCTGAGCAGGAGTCTCAGCAGGAGCGGGAGTCTCTTCACTGCAAAGATGAGGAGATTCAAATACAATAAATAATGATGGCACAAACCATCATTTCCAGTTCAAGAATCAAACAACAAAAACCCCACATCAGATAAATACGATAGATACTTTCTGTTTTTTTATTTTGGGGAAGGAAGAGGATACAAAATGCACCACCCTTAAGTGGGCCATAAGTAACAATCTATAATACATTTTGATTGGTGCATCAAAATTCGCATCAAAGGCCTTTCTATCAAAATACGATAGTTACCACATTGTCCTTTCTATCACTAGTTTTTTTCTTGAATAAAAATGTCAGAGGCCTCTGGCAAAAGCCTAACATTCAAAGACTTGGAATCATTGAATGGAAGCTCAAAAATTCCAAGAAATCAAGATGCACTTGCAAGATGATGGGTTGAAACGTGCCTAAACTCTAGGCATAAAAACCATTCGCAATTCTTAAGCGAAATAAATCAATTCACCATGTCAACAATCACCACAAGTAACAGCAAAAAGAAGAAGAAGAAGAAGCACCTAGCATATCAAATGTGCAACTTCATTATAACCAATAAGAAAAACCCAAAATCATAAACTACAAACTAACCTCTAACAGCATGGGTTAAACACACAATAATAGCTAGTAAACAGGAAATCACAAACAAGCATGGGTTGAAATTATAATTTATTAAAACAGATACATACCCTGACATTTTTGGGATTTGTTGATAATGTTAGAATCTCCTTACTGCAAAACCACAAGAAAGCCAAAACAGAAAATCAGTACTCAAACAATACTGATCAACTACAAACAGGACAGAACAAGTTCAAGATTTGATGACATTAACTAACTGAAACTGAAGATGGCTTGATGCAAGAGAAAGAGGACAAAGACCTTTGCAAGTGAAGGTAGGCCTCCTGCTGCTTGTGTGCCTGCGGAGCAAATTGGAGGGTCGTAAAGGAAGACGATAATAAAAGTAGGGCAAAAGCTTTAAAAAAAGCCCTAAATTTCTAAGCGACCTTCTTGTCCTTCAATTCCTTATCCTAGGCCCTGAGGTCCAATATCCAGCCAGGCCTCGATAAAATTGAATCGAAGCAGAGCTCGGTCCAACGGAAATATTTAATTCCTTTTCTTTTCTTTAACGAATAAGAAATCTTATTTTATTAGTTATTATTTTTAAATGCAATTTTCTATTAATTAAATACATGGATTTTATTAAATTATTTATTTATTTATTTATGATCATGTTGAAAATAATAAGTGGCATTTTTTGATCCCCCACCTAAACAGCAATGGGCTTATCATCATATTCATGTTATGTAATTTGATGTTGGTTCCTTCACCGTTCGAACAAGGTAGCATGCTGGGCTAAACCTGTTGTCTTTTCAATAGACATTGGAACATGCTTGTTTCTAAAAGCTGGTACCATCTAGCATACAGCCATATCTCCAGAGCAGAGCAGAGCAGAGCAATTCAATGTTCTCTATCAACTTGGCATGCGAATTGTAGCAAATATCCAACTCTGCGGCCGAGACAAATCCACTCTCTTCATTCGTTAGGGTTTATCACAAGACTCCATTAGTAGTTGCTAACTAGCTGATGCTAAAAGAGTCTGAAAACATTGAAGGGGAAAAGATAGAAGAATCAGACGGCAGATACTGATAATAGCTTATTAGGAAATCCTGGCATACCCAGAAGCGGACCAAAAAGAAAAAGACCTGCACAACCGAGAAATTCCTGCAATTAACATTATCTTACACCTTACAACATTATGATTCCGGAGCTAATTAATGCACTATCACATTCATAAAGCATCATAGTTGACCCATGTCATCTTCGAAAGGAAAAATGCCATTACCTGAAAATTGCCACTGCAAACTGCAATGCAATTGTATGCTTGTTGCATCTCGAAAACCATGAGAAATGGGTACATGAGCAGAGAAAGGGAACGGGGATACAACTAACCACTTAACGATACAAGTTACTAACGGAACCATTTAATCATAGTTGACCACTCATGCAAGCCATCAAGAAGTTAAAAGTCCAGTTCTCTTACATTTTGACCACTCATGGAGGCCATCAAGCAAGTCTAGTTCTTTTACATTTTGACTTTGGGCCAGCATCATCTTTAGAATCTGCTTGGATAATGAACCTCTACTGAACTCAAAAGGTAAAAAGATTTCAAGGCCACAAAGTCAATTTTCTGCTAAATCTGATTATTGCAGTAAAGATCATGGAACTGAGACCTTAGTCCTGCATCACTTTCAGAGTAAAGAAGGCAAGCTCTTTTTTTTTTTCCAAAAAATCCAACTGGGTAAAAATAAACCAGAATAACAAAGTAAGTTGGAAGAAGACAAAAAGTGCCTATGCTGAAAAGATGAAACATGTCAGACGATTGAGAAGATGGAAGAAAATACTAACTCCACATTGATAAAGCATCAACTTCAATGGATCGGATAAGACACAAAAATATGTAGTAGTAGAGCTATACCTGACCAAGTAACATAGCTGACGCATTGAGCAGTTGAGTGGAGAGATGAATGCAGCAAAGTAATTTTGACAGGTAACTTGAGAAAAACCTTAACCGGGGATAGTGCAAATGCTAAAGAAAATGATGAGCAAAGTAATTTTTATACAATAAAAGAAACCCAAACAATCAACAGACAGAGTTGCCATCAGTATACACATTACTGAGGCTAACGCAATGAGAGAGAAACCAAAACCAAGGAGGAGGAGGTGGTGGAGGAGATTTTACTCATACTGGTATAAGGAGATGTCACATCATTTATTATCTGACATCATCTGTGAACCAGTATTGTGTTTACGTAAAACTAAAAGCAGTAATTGACACTTGAAACTAAGTACTCTATGATGCAGGATACTACTGTAAATGATTATAAATCTATAACTAAGAACCAAGGAGGAGCACGAATAAGAAACAATTCATATATTAAGGAAGCAGAGAGATACATAAAGTTCATAGAGAAACAATCCAACAATCACTAAGAAAATGAACAGGAAAAATAATCTTGTCCCTGGAGCAGAATTCAGTTGTCTGGAAGCTGCACTAGCTGGCTATGGATAAAGACAAACTACGTATCAGAATTGCGAAGTGAACTATCAATGTTGTATCTTCATTTAACAAAATGATTTATGTCACCATGAAGCTAAGCACATTATTGACTCTTATTCAGAAAGTGAAGCAAGTAGACAGAAAGCATGTTCATATATCAATAACTTGTTGAACAAGAGCGTACATAAAATTCTGGTGTCAGACACCACATAGAGTTGAAAAAAGCATCTTTCTAAGCTTTTTTCTTTCTTTTTTTTTTTTTTTTTGGGGGGGGCGGGGGGATTTTCGATTTTTCATAATCAATGAGTAATTTGTCCATTCTCGACACCTAAACCATACAACACACCGGCATATTTTTCCAATGAGCAGCTAAAGAAATTTTCTTTCAATTTCCTGAATGTACAAGCTGTAAGCAAACTATCCGAACCTGCTTGATGGCATATCCCAATTCTCTCCACTTCTAACAACTCTGCAAGCTTGTTCAACCCTCCATGAAGGCTATTGCAAAACTTCATCAAATGCTTGATATCATAAAGAGTTGGAAAGTACATGTTGATCAAATTAAAGAACCCGGCTTGTGTATCTGGTAAATTCTGGCATGTCAACAGCTTAAGCAAGTACCCAAAATCATAACCACTATGAAAAGTCACCCAGTACACACTATCATTCAACACAATCCCAGACGACATCAAGAGCTCACCAAATCTCACAGCATCAATACCATTTTCATTGTTCTTATTTAAGTCAATCCCACTCTGACGCAAAAGCTCAATCGAGTCATTTGCAAAAACATCCTCATTCACATTGAACTCGCGGAAATTAAACTGCCAAATGCAATACTTATCAGTGCCACAAGTTGGTAAATTCCCTTGATCATCTGAAAAGGTAAGACCCAGTTGAATCAACTTCAACACGTCCACATTATCCTTCAAAGTTTGGTAATGATAGTCATTACTATTCTTAAAATTACCCACCGGACGCAGCACAATGCCCGGAAACTCAGTGTCCATGGCAATATAAGGGAAATCATCAACAATTTCACGGATAAGCGCGAATTCTTCTTCGAGATTGTCATTCCACACCTCACGAATGTGAATGGAATCACCTTTCGGCAACAGCGACATCACAAAAACCAGAACAAAATCAAACCCACAACAAAATTTCTTAACCCCAAATGTTTAATGAAACTAAACATTCAAAATCAGCACCGAACCCTAACAAAATCTATCAGTCACCCAATTCAAAAAACCAAATCTGCAACCAAATTTCAGAAGGAAAAAAAAACCCATGTCAGCTCTGAACCTTAGAGCTCAGGAGCAGCAAAATAATCTAAAATAAACAAAGCAAACACGGAGATCTGACAAAGAAATGAATAGCAGATCTAAAGCAATCAATGATCAATAAAAAACGCAGAAATTCTAGAGAGAGAGGGAGGGAGTGGGATCTGACCTGAAATTAGAGAGATTTGAAGGATCTGATAAGAGATCTAAAGCTGCAAATTCTAGAGAGAGAGACAGTCATTTGGAGAGAGAAACTAGAGAATAAAAAAGGGTGTTTGTATGGCTGTTATTATAAAGAATAGGAAGAAGAAGCGGATACGGAAAGAGATATTTTTTCAATTTTTTATTTATTTATATGGTAAAAAATGATACCATTAATTTGTCTTTTGATTTTGTGTTTCTTCTTCTTGTTTTTTTTTTTAGAAAACAAAAGTTTCTGATAATTTGATTCCTTTTCTTTTCTCTTCTTTGATTTTAGAGAGTTTCGAGGGAAAAGAATCCTTATTTTCCCTGCTCACCTCCTCAGCAGCATTTATGTTCTTTGACCCATAGTATTTATTAAATAAATGAATAAAAAAAAGTAAAGATAACGAATTTATTTGAGATTGTGAAGAAGATCATTTTTAAAATATTTTTTATTTAAAAATATATTAAAATAATATTTTTTTTATTTTTAACATTAGCGCGTAAAAAATATTAATTTGAAGCTAAAAAAATTCAGAAATTTTTAAAAGTACAATTGAACCGCAATATTAAACAATATCTACATATAAAGATCTAGTGAAGGAGTAACTTTTATTTTATTTTTTAAATTGCAACAAGGAATAGCTCAATAACATAATATTAAATTATAAAATTAAACAATATATATATATATATATATTAAGAAAAAAGTATAAAATAAGAACGAAAATAAAGTCAAATCAGACTAATTTTCGAAACCCGTAACTCGAGACATAAGACCGAATTACCCATGGAAAGCAAGTTTGAAAAAATCACAAAATAAAATTTTTAATCATCCAAAATTAAAAAATAAAACAAATAGCAATAAAAAAAATAAGAATCAAATCTGATATAAAAATTAAATGAAATTAAACTACAAGGGATGAAATTAAAAAAATAGAATAAATCAATAAAATTATTAAAAAATAGCAATAAAAATCCAAATATGATTGATGAAGAAAACGGAGGAGGATGGAATTAAAAAAAATTAAATTTTATAAATTATTTCAAATAAAATAAAGAGTATTTAAAAAACATGGACCAAATCTAAAGAAAAAACAAATTAAAAAATTACTTTGAAATATTGAAAGCTTTAACATGAAAATCGAAGAGAAATGAGAAAAAAAAATGAAAAAGTCATTGGTGTCAACTAGAGGTCTATTGACCACACATGTTGTCCAGGAATAGAGGGACCGTTGAGAAGATTTCAACGCTGCTTTGTAAGCAAGCATTTGTCCACTAGAAAATACAATATGTGTCCCTCAAAATGCACGGGCACTATCCACACGCTAACTAATGAGCTGCAAGTGTCAACTACTTATTTTTTAATAATATTTATTTTAATTAAATTATCAAATCACCTCTTAAATTTTTTTATAATAAAAAAAAACATAATAAAAAAAAGCCTTTAAAAAAAAGAAGTAAGTTTTGATATTAAAATTAATTTAATCATTTTACTATTTTTTTTAAATTGAAAAAAACTTTAAACACAAGGTTAACCTTTTTGCTTTAAAACATAATTAAGTCATTTTTTATTTTACCATACTAAAAATATAAAAAGACCATGAAAAAACCAATTTGCCCACAATCTAATGAATTTTGTAATGCAGCAATACACGTATGCCTCAAGTTTTTTTTTATTTTAATAACTGGCCAATGATATCTTCATGTATGTTAGCGTGTGATAATTGCTTTCATAGAAATGCATGTGTTGAGAAATCATCAAAATTAATGTTTTTCAAGGCTTTTTTTTTTAATGGTTTTCCCATTAGTTTATAATAGCATATAAAATGACTTGAGTTGCGTCTAATTAGTGTAAGAAAAATAAAATACAAAGACATTTTAAAAGACATTCCAACATATCCCCATTATCGCCCCCTACTTTTTATTTCCACTCTCTATTCATAATAAAAATTACTTTTTAAAATATTTTTTATTTAAAAATATATCAAAATAATATATTTTTTATTTTTTAAAATTTATTTTTATTATCAACACTAACAAAAAAAAAAAAAAAAAACCAATTTTTTTTAAACTCCAAAGTCAAACACCCCCACAACGCCTTACAGAAAGCGCATACTTCATTAACCAACTAATATTAAAAGTCAAGACATTACTTAACCTCGTCCCATGGAAAATAATGACTAGTGGTAACAGAAAATTTATAACCTTGGAGAAATCCCGCTGCACTCAGCAGGAAAAATTTCTTCCATAAAAATTAAGTTCACAATTGTTGGAGAATTGAGTCTGACGCCAACAGTTTCGTAGTACCACACATCTAGATTGAGCATATCTTGGTGGCAGCATAAACCTGCTCCAACAACTTATGGTCCACAATTTTCATGTCACCTGACACCTGCTCCAACCTCTTAAGTTTCTGCACACCTCCAGCTCTTTAAACTACACTTCCCACCTTCTCCGAGAGTTCCCTGGCATTCAATGTCAAGATTAAACCGTGGTGCAACAAACTTCTACAAGGAGTTTGGTGTCTAGGAAACTTGAATGCAATGTGCAGATGCTTCAGATTCGTGCTTCATTTTATAAGTACAACACCCCCTAGTACATGATAACAATGGAGGTATTTATGAACCTAGTGCATCTTGGGTTGAAAAGGAAAACATGGATTGATGTATTAGAGGCATCAACTAAACCATTATAAACGTTTTTGAGCTTAATACGGTGCCAACCATGGTTTTTTTTAACTCTTGCTCTCATAGAATCGATAATTTATACAGAACGATGGATAAGTTCTCAATGACTTTAAAAGTAAGAATTACGTATTGATTAACTATCAGATTTGACTCGAGCAATGAATTATATATATATATATATATATATATATATATATATATATATATAATAATCAAGAAAGCTGGTTGAGCTAACCTTCATGTTGCTTTCTTGCGCTTGAGAGTGTTTATATTCTTCACAATATAGGCAATGACCTCTTTCAATGTGGCTTTCCTTCCTTCTTTGAAGTTCCAGAGCTCTGAAACCACATATCTCCCACTAGGATTATACTCTTCCAACTCATTCAAAGCTGTAACAACTGCTGTGTATATCTCATCCCCCCACTCTTTCTTGAGGTTTCGTAGCTCCTCATCTTCTTCATTTAGTATTTGCTGAATCATGCATCATACCATACGATTAAACTTTCAACCTTCCAGTTATTCACCAAGAGAGGAGGAAGGAAAAAAAAATACCTTTGCATTCCCATCAACATCAATAACTTTAAATGGATGCCACGCTGGGTTCTTCAATTTCTCCTGCCACAAGCTGCATTGAGTGGAAGCATGCAACAATGGGTCCTCAGGAAATCTTTCCTTGCATGCATTATGGAAGGGCTTCTCGTCAATTTCTCCCATTCTTTTTAGTCCAATAAGAGTTCGAGCACCCAGCATATCTCCCAGACCCTAAAAAACAGGGGAGGGGGGAAGAAACTGCCTTCCATTATTTCATATTAGAATTATCCAATAAATACACGATTATTTGTATGTAATTCACTTTCATTCATCGACAGTACAGGTAGAGAATATTCATGGAAAGTTAGACCTAAAAAACTACTTGGTCCCCGTGCCCAAAATTAGGCAGAATACAATTATGTCACAAATTGTATTTTCCATTTTATCAGCCAAGAGAAATAAAAATCTGAATTCTCTCACATTTCTGGTTACATTTCCTTTACCCTCCAAGTAGGCTTGATGCCAATCGATTGTCATATCATTCTCTATTAGTAACTGAACCCCATGTGCCAAGACAAGAAACTGAGTTCAAGGACATTGTTTTCTATAATTCCTAAACTCTAGGGAAAAAAATTACATTGATTCAGTTAACTGTGTGAAACTTGAAACAATGATAAAAAGAGAAAGGAAAGTTATACCACTATTAAATTTTTTCGTGCTTGTTGAAGTTCATCATTGCTTTGGCGTTCTTTAATTATGAGAGTTTGATTCAGAGATTCCATATCAGTAAAATCATCCTCTTTCTGGCTCAACTCATCCTTCATCTCCTCCACCTTCTTTTGAACTGCTGCATCATCTTGATCTCCAAGGTGCTTCATCACCAGTAATTTCCCTTTTATCTCTTGAATCTCCATTTCCAACTTCTGTTTGGCATCCAACTGTTTTTCCAACTGAAGTATCTTCTTTAAGGCCTCTTCTTTCTCTCTCTGAAAATTTGGACATCTCCATAAATTAAAAGCAACAGAAACCATAAGATAAAAAGAAGTACAAAATAAAATGCACCTAGCACTAAGAAGCACACCTTTTGCTCTTCAACCAGTCTTAAAACATTCTCATCAGCCTTTCTCTGCTCCATGGATGCCAACTGGAGAGAACTATTCCTCGTATCATTCTAGGAGGACCATAAAAAAGTCAGTGCTGAGCACAATATATAACTGAACATAAAAAATGTATCAGCATTTCAATCTTTCATGCCAGTGTTTTTATCTATTTGATCTATATAAGCCAGTCATTAAAATGCCTTTTATTCTTGTAAGCTGAAAGCTTGTTAGGACTATACCAGTTTATTGCCCTTGTGGAAAACAACCGTAAATTAAAATAACATGACATATTCATCGATCAAAAAGCAAACAATCAATTGGTAATAAAACTCTTCATAAAATAAAATAAAATAAATAAAAAGGAAAAGAGAAGAGAAGGAAAAAAGAAAACGTCATCACTAAGATAAGTTGATGTGGAGAGACTAACCATTCCTGCTTCAGAATTGGTTTGAATCTTTATGTTACCTTTTTCTTCTCGTCATCAAGTTTTTGCCTCTCACGCTCAGTTACTGTTTCACGTTTGTTCAATTCTTTGCTCCAGAAATCAAGCTTTTTTTTCTTAGACTCCAATTCATCATTCAATTTTTCCTGCTCTGCCAATACTCTATGAACATTTTCACGTGCGTGTCGCTGCATCTTCCTTGTTTCTGATAAACAATTAAAAACCATATGATCCAAGTACTATCCAAGTCAGGGATAAAAATTTGGACTCCACACCTGAATGAATGGGATAAAACTTTTGACATGTTGATAAAATAAAACAAAAGCATCCAGTTCTTCAAACTTCTTTCTGGTTTGGGTGAATGTCATGTTCAAAAAAGAAACAATTACTGTGGATATTCAACTCTTATGGATAAATACAGGAGAATTGCATGTCTAACTACAGCAAGACAAGACAAACAGATATTCACAAAGCAATTTGGAACAAAGAGTGTGTAATGGAGATAAGAATCTGCACACAAGCATGGCGATGTACTAGAAACATAGGCACCCATTAACTAGCATTTATGCAAATTATGCAAGTGTACTGTTCCAATGCCAATGAGATGCTCACAAAAAGAAAGGAACATACCTTCAACAAAAGCATAGTGTAGTTTGTCTTTCTCTTCAAGCATCCTTCTTAAAGACATGTTCTTCTCATTGAAGTTGTAGTGCAGCTTATCCAGATTTTTATTTGCCTCGTCAATTTTATCAGCTAGGTGTGCCACAACAGTATTTCTGCTTTCATTAGATTCCTGAACAATGGCAGGAATAGTATTCAATCTTCCTTCCCTGCGAAGGTACTCCCCTATTGGCCCATCAGAATCGTGATCATCAGCACGAGCACGCCAGCCATAAATGCTTGATCCAGGTTGTGTTTTCCTCGTTTTCCAGTCCTTTTTACCATGATTTGCATTATCAAATAATTGTTCAAATCTTGTTGCGTTCATAAAGCCATCCCAATCACGGTTGAACCTCACTATGGCCTGGGTGGAATGGTCTTCTTCATTCAAAAAGGTACAAAACTCTAAGGGTTTATATTCAGCAAATTTCTTCATCCAATACTCATTGTCCCTCTGCTCATTCAAATTCACAAGAATTCCCATCCATGGCCATACAAAGAGCTCCTGTTGCTCTGGAGGTGGCTTGATGGGCTGTGGCACAACCTGGCGTGGAGTTTGCTCTGCTTCGTTAGCCAGTTCAATCTCCAAATATCTAGCCAAGGCAAGGTGGTTTGCCTTCTGTTTTCCACTTCTGCTGGCAGAACCCTTAGATACTCCGGTTGCATGTTGAAGCAGATCCTTGTACTTATAGTCCTGCTTCTTTTTACCAGCACAGAAAGGGCATCTTAGGAACCCATTCACCTTCACTCTAAGGTTCCCCGACCTCAAATCTTCTAGCGGTTTGTCCTTATAGTCCTCAATCTCTGATTCACTTATATCTGACTCTTCTTCAGAACTATGATCCATCTGACCAGTATACTAGAATTTCAAGGTTATGAGCATTAATACAGTGAACTAACAGTAATCCTTCAAAGTTACTAAACTATAGCTGCAGAATTGTTATTCAACATATGATTAGTGATAATAATAGCACACTAAAACTAAGTTCCAAACTCACTATTAAAACACACCAACAACACATGCAAGAAAAAAAAACACTCATTAGAACCTTTAAATCGACATGTGATGTTTTCAAACAAGTCCTGCTCAAATTTCTCAAACATGTACAAAACCCCTTAATCACAGCAACCAATAATCCAACTATTCTTACCAAACAAAGCCCATTTTCTCCCTAATAAGCGGCTGTAACCCACATACATTCAATGCACACAATTTTAAATTTCAAAATTCCCTCTACATCAGCAAAGCCCTAAATCAAACAAACAAACACCTAACATTTCTACCAAAAAAAGCTGAATTCCTACATAAACATTATCAACACTCAGCTTCTCCAACAAATCTCTACAGATAATGCAGGAGGAACACCAATTCTAGTACTAAAAAAACCATCAAACATGCCGATTATTATCTTCATCAAGTTACCAACAAAAACCCACTACAATAAATATCGTATCTAAGCTTACATTCAGTGCACATGCAAAGAAACCATAAATTGAGGCTATATTTAGCAAAAATTAAAAACCAAACACAAAACAGTCTAATAAATTCGAAATCTGCTTTATTTTAGTAAAGCCCTAAATCAAACCCAACATTATTGCCAAACAATGCTGAAGATAAAAAAATTAAAAAGCAGCAACAACAACCCACGTTTCATTATTCAGAGTCTTCAATAGACCTTTCCAGATAACGCGAGAACATCGAATTTAGCGCAAGATACAATATAAAAAACCCTTAATCATGCCGATCATTAGCTTAATCTAGCTAACATAAAAACCCATTTAATAAATTGCGTATCTAAGCTTACATTCACCACGCATGCAAAAAGAAACCATAAATTTAAGCCACGATTAGCAAAGAAAAAAAAATGCAAAGATAAAAAAAAAAAAAAAACAGAAAATAGTCTGACAAGTTTGAAAATAATTACCTCCGATTTCCTGGGAGAGAGTTAGTTTATCTGGTTTTCGGGGTTTTTCTTGTGCTTTGAACTTGGAGGAGTGAGAACGGGTTGAAGGTCGGTGCCTCAAGAGATTTATTGATGCTTTGATTTGGTTGTTTGTCAGTCACAGTCAAGGATACTACTGTGAACTGTCCTTTTGGTTTTCTCACTTCCTTGTTTGCTGTAGTGAAGCGTATATATTTATTTTATTTTTGGTACACCCAGCCTTCTAGAAAACAACTGGAAAAAAAACCCCTGGAATTAAGGGTTGTGCTCTTGATTGTCAAACTAGACTCGAGGATTGATCCTAAAAAATAACCTGAATTTCTAGGTTATTAAGTTAAATAATGAGTTACCATGCTAATTTTAGTCAATTATTTTTATTAAAAAAATTTATTTTATTTTATTAAAAAAATTGAATTGATCTAATGGAGTTTAAACCAAATTTAATTACATTAATCAATTTAAATTAATTTAAATTTACAAGATTAATATCTTTTTCAATTCTATTTGAAATTCAATGTTACAAATTTTTTTAAGTCAACCATTCAATCGAGTCAAATTTAACAGTTGTGATTGAGATAGCTAATTTTGGTGAATTTTTTTTTTTAATTTTTTTGTAGTTTCCTTTGGACATGTTTCCTTTTCAGCTCACATACTTTTTGCTTGTGTTTTCTTTTATCGATGGCTTACTGCCCGAGCTATGCTGTGGAGAATTCGTTAATTGTGTCATTAAATTTATCGGTAAACACATGATTTATTTTGAAAAATAAAAACTTAATTTACTATTTAAAAATAATAATAATAATATATTAAATTGACCTGAATTTCATAATTTAATCTGTCAAATCTGTGATCTGAGTACTTTACTCCACCAAGTTTAATAACTTTTTACTTGCAAATTATTTTTTATTTAGTTGTATAATAATAAAAATAGACGCTCGTAAAATTAAGTATCGACATAATATTAAAAGATTTGTTCGAGAACACAATAATCCCTTAAAAAAACCGAAACAAATTATAAAACTCAATTCTCAATCAATCAAGTTAACCTACTAAATCCATGATTCAGGTCATGGGCTTAACTTAGTTTAGTAACCTTGTTTTTTTTCAAAACTATTTTTTATTTAATTATATAACAATAAAAATAGATATTTATAAAATTAAACACTAACTAAATACCAAGATATTTGTGCTGAGACTATGATAAACTTACAAAACGCAAACCAAAATAGATTATGAACTCCATTAAAGAATTAACCAAGTATTGAATAATAAAATTAGCAAAAAAAAGAAGAGTAAGAAGAAGTTAGGCTGGTTATGTGGGCTTGCTAGCCCAGGCAGCATGCCTTGGTTATTTTTTTTTTTTCAAGGGGTGGATAACGTGTTGTCTGTCTATCTAGAATTTGGCCATCATAATAGTGGTAAATTCCTTTAATACATTTCCTAACTTATTTTTACCCAAAAACATCCTTAATATAAAACAAAAAAAACAAAACACACAAGTTATGAGTTTGAAAAGTTAACGCAGCTTAACATTATTTTATTTTTTAGTTTCATCGTCCAATAGTTTTTTTAAATGAGCTTTGTGGTTTTTTTTTTTTATTGAGTTATCTTAATCTTTTGACTCTAGACATTAATTTAACAAGTTAATCTGGGTTCACTCGACTCTTATTACTCTGGTTATAGGTTTTCCATACTAAACCAAGTTGACTCGAGCTAGTTTTTTTTCCTTTCTAACTCAATCTCATCCTTCCATATTTAATTTACTAAGAACTGAGCTATATTATTTTTGTTATTTTAAAAAAAAAAGGTTTTTTTCTCTAAGATATCGTAATTATTTTTTTTTATCCACCTGAACATCATTTTTATAAAAAAATAAATTATTTGGCCTGTTTTCCGGTTATCAATTTTTTTTTCTTATGATTTGATTTTTTTATGCTAGATTAATTTGGAATTTGGCTTTGTTATTTGTGTTGGTTGTAATGGTATTGTGTACTCGTTGTGTTGGGGAACAAACCCAAACCTTGAAGCATTCTCGATTTAGCAAAATTGAATACAAATCTACTAATATAAAACCACTAAAGTTACGGGGAATGAAATTGAATAATTGATGAATATCCAAACTCTTTTTCTGGGACTAAGTTCAAAGGGCAGCCGGCAGGGGAAAGATGAAGCCTCTTTTTTTCTTTTACATCCCTTGATTTATTTATTTATTTCAATTTGACCCTTCTATTTTTTTAGGATTGGACTTAATTGTATTTTTTTCAATTGGCTATACATAGGATTACATGATGTCGAGGGAGAATTCTGATACTTAGTTGATTCTCAATTTTAAAAAATAAAACTAAAATTGGCTGGTACAATGATCAAGTGTTAAAAAATCAAAATTGAAATTGAAACAAGCAAGAGGATTTTGATAAACGGGCAGGGTAAATATGAATGAATTGAATTGGGATTTCTTCTTTCTCTTAGGATCTCTCCCCAAGATTAAAAAAAAAATAAAGTAATTAAAATGAGCTCATGAATACTATAAAATTTCTAGCTAACCTACCGTGACTTTAAAAGAATTTTTTTTATTATTAATATGGGTATCTGGATCAGCTTTTGTGTATATCGACTAATTTTATAGGTCCTGAAGTTAACGACCACGTAAACTTTCAATGGCCCTAAGATTTATAAAACTCGAATCGGTGGCCTCTAGAAAGCAAATTTAGAACCTAACTAGTTGAGTTACACCCTTTAGAATTAATATAATCTCATTTTTGCTGTCTCAAGTTGATGTATTTGGAATCCAACATATTTCTTCTAACTTATGAGCCATTGACAACTCTATTTTCAGTTTAATCCTATCAAATAACATGCATCATCTAATTATAACTTGTATATATCTGGTAAATTTATCTTTTATTTAAAGCAAAATATAAACGGCTTGGATAATAAGGCACTCGCCCCCATAAATTTCTCTTTGACACATGCATATCCCTTGCATGGATGTTACTCTGAGCTGCGCTACTGTTTCATCTGTCCAGATTGTTTCTGCAGGCCCGGAGACATGGACTCTTCTTGTATTTGAGAATGAAAATCAGTCCAATGTCTGTTTTGATCTTGAATTTTGCCTGCTGAATCTCTTTTCTTTCATGAAATTTCTGTCCTTCTGTTGAAGAAACTGTGTTCATTTTCTCCATGAAATTTTTATTACAAAGAAAAAGAAAAGAAAAGGAAGAAAAACACCAGGAACTTTCGTCAATGACTCGACAAAAATGCCCTACCTGATCCACTAAGATTACATATGTGCACGAGTCTTTTGTCTTATATCCACCTGCAAATCTCCACTAACCTCTATAATCATGGAAGAACAACTACTTTCATAATTAATGATCTCCTTCGACAAAATTAATTAAGCTAATCATTCATCTCATACATCAATGATGTTACCCCTTTGTGATCAACTCAACAGATAAATCTTGTATGATTTTGGTCCATTACTGGGGACCAGAACAATTTTTATCAGCTGGTGTAGTAAATTTAGTGTTCTTCAAATTCTGCAGAGAATTAAAGGGAATAAACAGGACATAGCCACATTGGGAAAGATTCTGAACTTTCTCCATCACTGAAATTAAATTTTTAAAGGAATTTTTTATCATCTCCTTTCCTCTGCTGTATAGAAAGGTGTTGGATCTCTAAAACGAAGCAAGAATTTCCACAATCTTCCTGCATAACTGTACTGGATAGAGGGCTGGCTCCATGCATACTCACACACTCATACATGATGATGATAAATAATTTACTTTAAAACATGGGCCATGTTCATATGTTGTGGGAGATGAACAGGATTTTAAGATCACCAAGAAGCCGAAGTCCCATTTGCTGGACCTATCTATATTTGGTTGGTATGACAATCATATTGTAAGGAAAAGGTGACCCGGAAGTTTATGGCTTGATATAAACCCTGCATAACTTTTAATTAAAGAAATCTAATTCATTTTTTTTAATCAATTGCTTCTTTTTAATCAATTAATTAAAGAAATCTAATTTATTCAGAGCCTAGCTTGAGCATGATTCATAATTAAATTATACAGAATATTGATATGATAAAACTCAATTAACTATCTAGACTAAACCTAGTTCAAACTTGTCAGAGTTAGCATGAGTGAAAAACAGAAAGAAACAAGATGTTTTAATAAAAATAGATTTGACTCGGATTGATAGGCGACTCACGGGTTAATGCAATGACTAAAATTCTTTTCCAAGTCAATCCCGAAAATGAGTATGGAAATTATTGGTAATTATGTGCATGTGCCTCATTGCCACCACTAGGAAATCTTGTCTCACCGGGCTCATGACTTTATGCCCTGTATTCCACCACCGGAGCTAGGGGTTTATATGTAGCTAGCTCTGTAGCGGCCCACTCTCGTCTGATCCTTCAATACAAAGATCAATTAACTTGGAAGAGAAGAGGACACGACATCTTGTGCAGAACAACGACATTGCACAGATAAGTTGACTTGATGATTTATTTGTGGTGCACATACCACACGCACATGTGTAGTCTAGGACAAAATGATACACAAATCTGACCTTACGTTTGACCCCGCAAGTGCTTTTGTTCACAAGGACATATGGAGGACTCTTTTTACACCATTTCTGGTCGATGAAGCTATGCACGCAGAGAAATTTTAGCACCAACCGAGTCTATTGATCTACAAAAGCTTTAATTAAACGCAAGAGTAAATGGGATTCGAGAATGAAAATTAAACGTTGAAAATAACAGGGACTAAAGTTTAGAAACACGCACCTCTTTAAACATTGCAGTATTCACTGAAATTTTTTTTATCACAAATACTAAACTTAAATCATATTTCAAGAATTTAACCGACGAGAATATGTTGGTAACGTTGTTTTTCTGACCAAAAATCGTCATGAAAACATATATTCCTAACGTCAACTTGTCGAAAACTACTATTCTCATCGATATGGCGACGGGAAAACATATATTCCCGAGGAATTCCGATGAAAGTTCATCGTTAAATCAATTAGTCATGATAAAAATCCGTCAATAAAAACAGCTTTTTTCTACCTGATGTCGGAAAAACACTATGTTTCCGACGAAAAAACATCGGGTAAAGCAATACTGGAGTTCAGCCACTGGAAATGAAAAAGGAAATTTAAGATCAATGCCTTCAGTAACCCATCCTGTGTACACCCTTGGAGATGAAACCTTGTCAGTCATCTGTCACCTTAGAATAAAGGTTGACATAGACAGTATTATATAATAATACATGCATGCATGCATGTATATGGATATGGAGCTGTGATTATCAAATTGATGACCGAAGGAAAAGGGCAAATAGAAAGTTTCATATGAAAAAAGATTCAAAAAGAGAGGAAGCCATACGTTCTCACATAAAAAAGCGAATTTATTCCACCCTATTTATATTCTTAATTACTTCTTCTTATGGTTTTCTTTACATCGTTCCTCCTATGATCTTGAAATGTTCCACTTTATCAAAAACAGTAGTGCGAACATTATTCCAGGTACAGGTACTTGTCTTCATTAGTACCCAAGCCATACCATGCATGAAATCACCATTTATCCTTGCCTAGCTTTTGTAAAACCACACCCCTACCGTAGGTTTACAGCATCCTTATCATAATTGTCGGAGACTGATCCCTCTTTCAGTGTTAGTCACTAGCATGATACTGTGTGCGGAACCATTGCTGTATATAGTGAGCCTCAATGCATTGCAGAAGCTGTAGTATACGCCTTTCATCTGCTTCATTCAGACTGAAAAAACCTATTATTTTTTCAGTCTGAATGAAGCAGATGAAAGGCGTATACTACAGCTTCTGCAATGCATTGATGCACACTATATACAATTACTTTATCAAAAGAACCAAAGTTGACTACTGTTATCATGAAGAACAAATTCGGCCTAGCATAGTTCCTTTTAAAGCAGATAATATATATCAAGGATAAAACAAATATTTTTATATTTTGTTATTTCTTATTCATCATCAACTAATTAAATAAAATGCACAAACAGTTACTCTGTTTTGAATATCATTATCAAAAGCAGTTTTGTCTCTGTTTTTTTTTTCTTTCTCGCCCTTAATGTTCAGATTGTCTCTATTTTTTTTTTCCTGGAATAGTAATCAAATACTACCCTAACGTATAATATAATTAAGATTTCCCTTTTATGTTATGAAAAGTATGAATGAGAAGAAATAAAAACTGACAGTGAAATTATTTCTTTAGAGCTTAAAAACTGCTGGTGTAAAAGATTGCATATCTTGGTTTAAACCCAGAAAGAAGTGGAGCAGCTTTGATAATTCGATTACAATCTTTTACTTTTAGCTACCATTATTAATTTGCAGTGTTATTTTTTTTTTTTTGTATATAATTAGAATGTAGACACACACATGTGCACAAGAAATAATTATTTGCTGCTATTATTGATATATCAGTGATTAAGTGGAAATTTTAATTGTTTCTTGATTGTCATTATCAAAGATTCCAGAGGTATCACTTGATTCTCTTCTTAATTAATTAATTGGTAGGATTAATATATTTTATTCTTAGCCACCAACTTTCATTCATAGCCAACCAATTAAGCAATATTTTGCCAAGTTTTTACTCACCACTGCAAAAATAGGAAGTGTGCTGCTTGAATTTATGCATCAAAGAGATTTACTGATGCATGAAAAATTTAGAATGAGGGAAACATGTTGACTCATTATCAAAAATTTATGCTTAAAAACAAAGCTAGATGCTACAGAGAAACACTTGTGTTCTTCAATATCCTAGTTGGTAGATTCAAAGATATTGGACTCATCTATCTCTACGATGTTGACGAATGCTAACATGGTTGGTTTAATCTATACGACCCGATCTCGAGCAAATTCAAGGCATGCACAGAGTCTAATGAGAAGGTGACACGGTGGTGTAGTCTACTATATAATTGAGTGAATGCATTGAGTATAAAAAACCCCAAGTGGGAAAGACAGGAAATCAATGATTCATGTCTCATGTTAAAAGCCTCTTTTTCAAAGTTTTTTTTCTAATACAGGACTTCTTGCAATATTGTCCCACCGTCCACTTCCAAAGGCTACCAGCCTACCATCTCCAGCAGTTCCAACCACTACTTCTCTCATTCTCTCCATCTCTAGGGATTCTCTAAGTCAACTTCTTAATGTCCTCTCTTTTTGTACTATAAATATCAGTCATCTCACTTCCTTCAAAACATAAAGACAAGCAAGTGCAAACTCAGAGCATTAAGCTTCTCTAATTAAATAGTTTGCACTTGCTATATACTATATTCATTTAGCCTTTGACTGTTTTTGGTAATCTAGCTAGAGTCATGGACAATGCAGAGGTTCCATCAGTTCCTTCAACCCCAGCAACACCAGGTACTCCTGGTGCTCCTCTCTTTGGTGGGTTTAAGGGGGAGAGAGGTGTTCATGGTAGAAAATCCCTATTGAGAAGTTGCAAGTGTTTCAGTGTGGAAGAATGGGCGATGGAAGAAGGAAGATTGCCTCCTGTCTCTTGCTCACTGCCCCCTCCTCCTGTCTCACTAGCAAGAAAGGTATGCATGTTGTGTGCAGACAACTTTCTATGACATAACAATAACCAAAACGAACTAACGTTTTCCATTTTGTGTTTTGTGTTCATGTAATAACTTATATTAATTCCAAAACCGCAGGTGGGAGCTGAATTCATTGGCACTCTTATACTGATCTTTGCTGGGACAGCCACGGCCATTGTTAACCAAAAAACACAAGGCTCGGAAACTCTCGTTGGCCTTGCTGCCTCTTCCGGACTAGCTGTAATGATCGTTATATTAGCAACAGGCCACATCTCTGGAGCTCATCTCAACCCATCTATCACCATTGCCTTTGCTGCCCTGAAACACTTTCCATGGAAACATGTACAAGAAAATACACAGTACTATTCAATTAATGTTGTGTGTTCTTATTTTAGCAGTTTTTGGACGTTAATATCACTCTCCTTTGAACAGGTGCCCGTGTACATTGGGGCACAAGTATTGGCATCATTATGTGCTGCATTTGCATTGAAGGGGATATTTCACCCTGTAATGGGAGGGGGGGTCACAGTTCCTTCTGGGGGATACGGTCAAGCTTTTGCTTTAGAGTTTATCACCAGCTTTATTCTCATGTTCGTTGTCACTGCTGTAGCCACCGACACAAGAGCTGTAAGTACTTTCCTTTCCTTGCTTCAAACCTTCTCAACTGAGCATTAAGAATGCCTTTTGGTTCTTAATAAATGGCAAAAGCTGGATTGAAACTTGATTTCTAATACCCTTGTTTAAATTGTTTATGTATAAAAGAAAGCATTACATTTACATATCCCTTCTCCTTTTCAACTCTTCTTTTCCCCCAAATTTTCCAAAAGGGAAGAGAAAACGACAAGAGTCAATCAAGATGGTTGGCACCCTTTAATAAAATCAATAGCCCTAGAATGGATGACGAGTAATTTCACATTTACAACCCATAAAGATAGTTCAATTAGTCAAATTTTAAGTTTGTTTTTTAATAATTACGAGTTTGAATTTTTTTAAAATTTTTCTAAAATCACTAAAAACTTACATGGTCATTAATTTTAAGGTCCATGAGATTAATTGAAATATATACAAATTAGTCCGGATATCACATTAATTAATATATATATATATATATATATATATATATATATATATATATATATATGCAGTGGCCAAATTTATTACTCTCTCCCTTCTACCAGGTTTTAGGTAATCACATGCACACAATACATTGAAATAGATGCATAAATTAAGCTGTCAAGCTTGGCAAGTGTAACAAAAATTTGTGGCCATGCACAGGTGGGTGAGCTGGCGGGAATCGCGGTAGGGGCTACTGTCATGCTCAACATATTCATTGCTGGGTATATCTCTACTAAACTCTTCAATTATTCTTCAAACTGATAAAATTTCAGATTTATTTTTTAATAATAATAAATTCGAGTCTTTTTAGAATTACTAGATAATTATTAATTTTAAAACTTATAAAATTAATCGAGATATACATAAGCTGCTAGATCAATCATGTTAATAAAAAAAAAAATTATTCTTGCACTATTGATCTGATTAAGGAGAGTCCAAAAATCACAGTGAGCAAAATGCTGGTCAAAACATAGTAAAGAACATGAATATTTAAGCACTATTGTTAGCAACAACTTGAAGACTTGTGAAAAGGGGCGAATCCAAGAAAAGCTACTGAGTCAAAACCTATTTCAGTTCTTGTATAGCTTAACCCTTCCATATAAGTTGATGTGAGAGACACGACAACAGCATATTTTTTGTGGTTCAGAACCTACAAAGATTGTTCCCATTCGTCAATCGAAAATGATCTATGATTAAGGCCATTCTTTTCCATGTTTACAATGGTTTGTGTCAAATCAAATATTAAAAATAAAAAGATAGCAAAGAGAGAGAGAGATTCTTTGTTTTCCTGTGCATAAAGTAGTCGGTAGTGAATAGAGCATTTTATTACAGAGATTAAAACATCTAAACATCATTAGCATATTGGAGTGTCTTCATTTTCATGTGCAGGGAAACAACAGGGGCATCAATGAACCCAGTCAGAACATTAGGGCCAGCCATTGCTGTAAATAACTATAAAGCCATATGGATTTACCTCACTGCCCCGATCCTCGGAGCGCTGTGTGGAGCAGGAACTTACTCTGCTGTCAAGCTGCCAGAAGAAGATGGTGATTCTAATGAGAAAACATCAGCAGCAAGGAGCTTTAGGAGGTGATAATTGAACACCATAAACAAACCAACACAGATAATCCCAGAATGCTGTTAGATGAAAGTGCAGATGAGGAAAACAAGATGAAGCTACTGCACGTTGCATTCTGGCGGGCTTATACACAAAATTAAGATAAAATGTGAATAGGTTGGCTTTTACTAATGTATATGAAGAAATTTCTTGCGGTGCTAGCTATCTCAGCTGGAAGTGGATGATGTTATCTCAAAATACCTGAGACTAAATTGTGTGCGAACTTGAACTGGAGAGGTGAAGGGAGAGGGAGGGTCATCCAGTCATTCCCGTTATTTAACCTAGACAGAAAAGGAGCTGTCCCTTGCCTACAAGTATGATAACAAATTCTGTAACAAAATGGTCGAAGAAACATGACATTCCATTTCCTCTCCTTCCTGATCTTATATGTTTCTCCCCTCCTTAGGCCTCTAAATAATGTCTTCCAACAGAAAACGTTAGAAATGGTGCTTTCTAGGACTACTCCTTTTCCTCTCCTCCCTACCAAGACCACCTTCTGCCTCCTCAACTTCTAATGAGATAGTTTCTTGCAAGAAAATATTGGTTTTCAAACATCATATCCCAAGCGACATTTTATACCCCATTCTCGACATTTTTTAGAGCTTTTCTTATATACCACAGAGCTGATGTGCCCACCAACAGCTCCAACCTTTCAAAAGATCCTCAAAACCTTCTAACCTGGGCACTGGGCAACATGAACAATCTTGAACTGCAAAGGGAGCGAGACTCTCAGAGTCAGAGAGACCTCTCATCTCCAACAGAGAAGGATGGAGATCCTAGATTGGGCTAGATAGTAAATCTTATGGTCACCTTTGGGAAATTCTCTCCTTACTCCATCAACATGAAGAAACGACCAATCCTTGAAAAAACAGGGTTCACCATAAAACTGGACCAAATAAAGATCCTCGCATCCAAGGAAGATTCATCAATTGATTCATAATCAAGAGTCACAGCACGCTGATTTCCAGCGGGTCTATATACGTTGTCCGACATTTCCCTGATTCTGTCGAACAGATAAAGCATCATATGCTATGATCAACAATCAATGCGTAATGGAGAGCATTCCTCTGCCTAATAGCAATCAATTCATCCCACAAAAGAGTCCCTGGAGTCTCCTATCCCTGACCATAAACACTTGTGAGCTCTCATAAAATGATTATGTAGTTCTTTAAAACAATACAACATACAAAATTGGCTAACAAACTGATCCAACATCTCTAAACTTCATCAAAATTGTGATAATAGACATTTAATGTTTTTAGCAATAAAAGTTTTATTTTTTCAGTGGGTATATCTATTGAAATCTACTTAATTCTTATCTTATCCACCAACCCATTTAAATTATAAAAAGAATTATTGAAAATAATATATTTATGATGGTGTGAGGAAAGAAGTCAAAATCAAAGTAAAAAAAAAACTTCAATGACCTAACAATAATATTTTTTTAATAAATGTTTTTCTATGATACCATATAAATATTATGAAATATTTTACCTTATTTTACTTTTTAATTTATCTTCTTATGTTTTGTCTCTGTTTTTTTTTCTCTTCAAGTTAAGGTATTATAAAGTTTAGGAATTTGTTTCCTGCAGTATATTGTCACAATTTTGATCAAGTTTAAGATTTCATGTAATGGCTTAATTGAAAATAAAAACATCCATAGACCAAATTGCATTTATTGTAAGAGATAGAGGCAGAATAAGACTTTAAATAAGGACTTATTTGCAAGGAAAAGAAATTACAGGGGCCAAAATAAAAATTACTAAAACAATTTAAGAACCAAAATGTACATTAGTGAAATATTAACCCGCCTCTTTTCTACTAGCTTTTCATGATTTGGTCATCAGCACGGCAAAGTTAATGTTGGTATTTTTGATAGGGTAAGTTCAGTGTCCATTCAGGAGCACCCTTCACTAAAAAGCATCGCTCCATGCCGTCTCCTTGCATGGACAATGACAGCCTTGCCAATGCCGATGTTGCAGCGGCGTCTTGGTCACGGAAGGAAACGAGAAGATGATATTTTTCTTGCACTACCGATTTGTATGATAGTCATCAAAACCACCGCGCGCAACCGTTCACCACAACAATCACATCCACCTTGCATCAACACTCTTTAGCACCACCGCCATCTCACCGTCACCACTTTACTACAAAAATTATCGTCTCATCTACTATACTGCTATCGCGACAATCATCATCACGTTCACCACCAATACAACCATATCCATCATCGTAAATGTTAGACATTGCAAAAACCATGAATGAAAAATATATTTTTCAAGATATTTTCTTTGATAATTCAAATAATGAAAATAACTCCTTTTTGAAGAAAATATTTTCCTCAAGCTTGTTCCTTCATTGTTCACAAGGTGATTTATTGAATTTTAGATATAGTAATCATAATTATATTCTTACAATGATTTTCTCTTGTAGTAAATAAAAATTGCTCTCGAATTCATGGAACAGACAAGATTTTTCCCTGACCGTTAAATCTCACGTCTCCACTATTTATTCATTTTTATTATTTTATTTTGCATCAAATTGGACTGTTCGTGGTGGTGTGTGTTGTTGAATCTTAGGTCTCCAATTTCCCAACACTAAAGTAAGGTTAGATTTGATCAGAAAATTGACCTCATCTCTTCGCTATAAAAAAGCACAAAACCAACTGATCCATCCACAAACACAATGCACAACAAATATATTGCACGCACCATTTCTGCTTTGCTCGGGACAATATCAGACCATCAGTTCCTTTTCTTTTCCGATCTGGATACCCAAACGCAGAATCAAATGATGGCACGGAGTAGGTTCAACTATCATCTTCATGAATGACAGACAAAATGAACCACAGCTTATATGGTAACCCTGGTTGATCCAAGGTCTATAAAAGTAATTGGCTTGCACAATTTCTCAGTTTCAGATCACACTCATCATTTTTGTCTATCGTATCGACCGACCTTTACATGGCATATCATAAATGCTACAGGCGTGGCAATACAAAGCATTAACCACTAGGGATGTCACTATAAACTTGGACAAAAAATACAACCCTCGATTCAATTTAGAGCAAAAAGATAAGATAAAAGATAGGGTTGTCTCACCACAAGCAACCTCCAAGAGCGCGCACAATGAAATTCTTACTTGGTCAACCAGTAAATAAAAATAAGAAAAGTGCATACGGATGCAACCAGGGAAAGTATGATGGCATCCATGGATTTTTTCCTCTTTATTGCTGATAGAATTTGATTTACCTGCATCATTACATCAAAGAAGTACGTCAATCATTACAAGTATATACATGGAAGAATACATGAAACCCGAAGCCATGGAAACAAAATCATTTCTTGGGGTTAAGCAATCGCCTAAAAGTGATGCCGTATAGTTTATTCTAGCATGCTCATGGAGATCCCTTTCCATTACCAAAGATTCCATCTAGACAATTTATAACTGCTGTTTGAAAGGCAGCTTTAACATTCAGCAACCAACTTATTATCAAGCGTCTCCACTTGTTTTACCCATTCATGTCATGTACTATAGAATGAAAAGAAAAAAAAAATAATTATGATTGATGCTTCCTAAACAAGATTCAAGACATTGCTTCATTCAGCATTCCAGAAATATTTAAAACATAATTAACCACCCGAGCAAAGGTTTTCATACCGTTGGGAGGCGGCTGCTAACATTACTCAGCTTTGAATTGATTCCTCCAAAAGTTGATCGTTGAAGAACTAGTGCACCAAGAGTAGATTGAGCTTGTGAAATCACATTATCCATCTGAAGCACCAGAACACAATGAACAAGGAACTTTAATTAAAAGCATAAGTTGCACATTAGCAGTCATGCTTGAAAATTACTGTTTCAGACTTTTTTCTTTTTTTCTGCATAAATTACAGTGCAGATTGCATATGCATGATGACATGAAGCATGCAAATCAGAGACACAGTATAACCAACGAGGGTAACCACACAACATTTCCCAACATATCTTGAGTGTTTCACAGTTTATATGATTTCAGATATATTAAGTCAATGTTCCATTACAAAAGAAAAGGATAAATCTAATAGATTGAGGATGTGGAAGTCCACACACTCATATAAATTATACTAAAACACACCTATACCGCAAAAAGAAGAGCCCTTTGGCCTGTACCTGACCGGTATTTCGGCTAATAGATGCGTGTTCTCTAAGAAGGGCTTGGTCTGCAGAACCAACTCCATCTTCCAAATCTAATCTTGTTCGATCAAACTCCCTAAAGTCTTCCAGAAGAAGAGCATGTTCGTGCTTAGCTCTCATGCCAGAACGGAGACGATGAAACTCCTGCACTTAATCATGTGTAATTCCAAGTTAATTAGACTGAATATAATCCACTGCATTGCAAGAGATTACACAATTCCCTATTGTCTTTTTTTTTTTCAAGGAAAGAGAAGGGGGGTGTTTAGTTTAATGAGATGGGGCCTAGAAAGGAAGATTGTCATCATCATATACATTTTTCAACAATTTCAACTCCAACAAAATTTGTAAACCAAATTATTTATCAGTGTGAATTTTAAATGTACTTCTCTAAACAGGTTTTGTGAATGCAAGCGTAAGGGCGACAACAGAGACAACAAATCCATCACAAGTGCCCAGATGCAAAACCCCTTTGTCAAACATATCAGCTTATTAACATTGTCATGTGAAACAGAAAACTGAAGCAATCTCCAATAGTAACCAACCAGTATACACCTCCTTTTGTGAGTGTTCTTGGTTTTCAAAGGAGAATGAGCTTCATTTGTAGTGAAATTAAACAATAACAAGAAAACCGATCATAAAGGAAAAAGAAAAGGTATAATTATAAAGCTTCAAGAGATGTTTGCCTCATACATGGTCAACTTCAATAAAGCAACTCAAAGATCTTTGAGGAGCATAAGCAAAAGCTCACAGATTGAATGGAAGACCTACCTGAGTAAGATCTTGAAGAATTTCCTGATGCCGAGTCAAGGTGTGAGAAACCATTTCTGATCCTCCAGATGATACCCAAGCTTGCATCTGTGAATTTACTTGTTGGAGCTGTTTTAATAGCCTGTCTATCCCAGATTCAAGATCATTCTCTGGAAAATCAACTTTTGTAGAACCCTTCGAGGATGCTAGTTTACGAAATGTGCTCATCTGCTCGTCCAACTGAGCTTCAAGTTTCCTTGCCTGCAGAAAATCATTTACAAAGATATCTAAAACTCAAGCTAGCAGGAGTTAATATCAAGCAGAAAGTATAAGAAAAGAACACGGATTAATAACATAAGAACTCGTAAACCAATTATGATAACTCCATATATGAAGACATAAAAGGACATTATGAAATATAACAAACAAACTATTTTCATTCCTAACTGAACAAACAAATCATTTGAATAAAAAACCATCGAATCGATAGCTACTTTCACAGATCTCTTGATGATTTTCTCAACCATCCAGCCCAAGCAAAAAGAAACTCAATTCTCCAAGAGCCATGGCATAATCAGAGCATCACAGGTTCAAACTATCCATGGAGCAGGCCTCAAGGTGAAGTAGTTACGCTACAAGTATTTCCCTCCGTTTAAAAGAGAAGATGCATTTTCGCTACTACATTAATCCTATAAGATATAATTCGAAACCAAGGAAGCCTCGCGGAAATAAATCAATGTCAAGTTTTCCATAACTATTCACACAAATCATCCAGAAATTAACGAAATTCGGAAATTTTTTAATCAAATCCCTCAAATAAAAAATCGAGAATTTTGAAAGAGAAAGAAATGATGAAGGAACCTGTTTGCGTAAAGCGTCCCATGAAGAAGAAGAAGAAGTAGTCACTTCCATTGCAGATCTCTCTCTCAAAATTCGTTTCAATTCTCTTCTCTGTTAATTAATGATGATCACAAAATTGAATTTTGAGAAAGAAATTTGTTGAATTAGAGATTGATCGACTAGAAAAAATGAAACTGGGGTGGGTTTGTTTGGAGATGGAGACGGAGGCAGAGACAGGCCGTCCACCGCTCGCTCCTTCGCTCTCGACGGCAAATTATGAGGGGGGAGACGGTGCTGCTATTTGCTTTATTCATTTTGGTGTCCATGTTACTCTGCGTGTGTTCTCATTTTAGCACTTTTTTATTTATTTGTTTTGACCAGTGTTTTTTACCCATTTAGTTTTTCTATTAAAAAAAAAAAGATGAATTCTTTCTTTGTGTTTTTTTCTTTCAAAACTCTTAATTTTTTCCTAATGGCTAGATAATGTTCATAGATAATCGAAAAGGCTTAATCTTAATTAATTTCTAAACTAATTTATAATGCTCCATAAATTAATTGAAAAAAAATTTAATTTTGTATTTACATAGATAGAGATGGAGATAGATAAAAATAGTAGACTTGTTAAAATATGGAGATGAATATAATATATTTTTATGTAACGGATCTCCATGTCCAAATAAATTATTTTATATATTATAATTTTTATTACATATCTAGGATAATTTGGTGAGTTTTTTTTTTCTAGAATTACCTTAATGAAC
>Ga0307517_10002019_pt1 | contig 33024 bp, 29 predicted proteins | sample 23_EM_MG_FD_194515 | JGI IMG/M metagenome (GOLD analysis project Ga0307517, IMG submission 194515) | Populus trichocarpa ectomycorrhiza microbial communities from riparian zone in the Pacific Northwest, United States - 23_EM | ecosystem: Host-associated > Plants > Roots > Unclassified | place... | reverse complement strand
GATACCGGTACCACCCTTCATGTTCATCATATGCTTCTTACATCATAGTTGTCACAATTATTCCTAACTTTGCTCTCTTTGGTTACTTCACCAACCGATCACTTCCACTACCGGCTGTGCCCGTACTCAGCGCGAGGTCCTGAATACAGACGAAGGGATAGGCGGGCCCGGCCATGTCAGGCTCGGGCTTAGCCAGGCCTACAGGCTCGGGCCAGGCTAGATCCGAGAGAATTTGGACAGGCCGGGCCCGGCTTTACCGAAGCCTGGCCTGCCTGGCCCGTTGGGAACACTGGTCGTCGCGAGAAACGCCCTGAACGAGGAGTGGTAGGAAAACTGAGATGTATTCGATATTCGATGTATATGACAAGCGACCTCCTAAAGGTGTTGAGTGTTGAAGCTGGATGTATGTATAGAGAAATGAACGCAGCTTAGACAAAATATAGTTTGTGGTAGCCACTCGCACAGTGGGCTCCCTCCTACACGAACACTAGTAACCGCCGCACACCTCCCTGGGTTACAGCTTTTTTATAGTAGTGTTACCGAGTTCTATCAGATGGGAACTGCGGGCTAATAATTTCCACGCCAAGGTAATCAGTGACTTCAACTTCCCACCTCGGTAAGCCGAGTTCCGATGGAGAAAGCCTTTATTGCCTAACTTATCACACTAGAGACCTTATCAACTTGGCCACGTTTCGATTTCCCCAGCTATGTTGGGCAGTTGTACCGATATATCATGTGCGTCACAGTCGAATTAAAGATAATTGAGAAATGGCCGTGTTGATATCTTGTTTCCCGTTTCGCTTGTTGACGACCAAAGGTGCTGAACAGGGAGTGCATAGCTAGTCCGGGTCTAACTATCTATTATTGCGGATTCCTGAAGTATGGTGAACTACTCGAGTATGTTCACCATAGATTGAACCCTCTCGGAATATCTATCTTGAACCTCCGGATACCAGCATGTATTCGAGTACACTAGCTGTGCACTACGCACACACCATACCTCTTCAGCCGAAAAGACTTGGTGTATCATACCTTACTATATCATACGAACAAAATGGGGAAGGCAAATTTTGGCTAACGAGTCATCAAGAGTGACTACTTGGGATCCTTGTCTTTACCGCTAAAGCATTTCGCCTTTTCTACTCCCCGCCGCTTATGGCAACTCATAAAATTATCTTGTATGCTAAATCCTAGTATCCCGAAATTCCAGCCCCGGGAAAAGGGAGGAAGAACACAGCTAGACAGAAGCTTTCTGTGCTCCTTGGGCCGAAAAAGAAAAAAAATAGTAAACCAAACTACGGCAAATGGGGAATGCAAATCTTGGTAGAGAAGCAAGAGTAAATTAAAAAGGTGGTGTGGTCGTTCTTGCCTAACTTTAGACTAACTAACTTTACTCGCGGCGAGAATAAGTCATGAGACAACGGATGCCACTACAATTCCCTACAACCCCCAACCATTGCAATACCACAATCGCTTAAGCCGATACAACAGTCAAAATGAAAGATCCTACCGAATATTTGGCTCCTCGAGAGAGGTAGGGACTCTAATATAGAGGTATTTGGTATTATAGACATTATAGTTGTGGTTGCCATTGTAATAGTTATCGTCACGCTTGAATTTGGGGGAGTTTGTGGTTGAGCCCGTTGTCTCAGGACTTATTCTCGGCGCGAGTATGGAAACATGGTGACGCCTTTTGTGCAGGGGCTCTGCGCGTCATGCTGTCTATCAGCCTGCGATTAACACTCGGCGAGAAACACCCTGCAACCGCGGAAAACTACCTTAGCAAATCTCCCAAAGTTCGCCAACGCCGGCACCTCCAAGGTGTCACGCTTTGGGATAACTTTGTATGAGAGTTCAATTTTTTTAAAACCCTCCCCACTGCTATCCGCCAATGCTCCCCGAGCGGACAGGATAAGGGGCCAATTTCATGTAGTTTCCTCAGTCAGGGCGGTTTGGTTATGATCCACCAAACACCTTTCTGTCCTCGCCGGGTAACGCTTGGCATGCCAAAAATTTCTCCATGGGACTTGAATGGTCTCTTGTGCTGCGGAGTAAGAATGACAACCATCGCGACAGGCTGCTCCACCAACTCTCATCAGACCACCACTTCTCCATAGCCTCGCCCCGAGCAGTATCCTTCTCTTGTGGGGTACTTTACGCTACCAGCATGGCCCTTCCGCTCTGAAAATCCACCGTTACCGCTCCCTCGATAGCCCTCGACGCAATCTCGGCTGTCGCTTGTGGAGAGCGCATCCCCGGAGAGCACCAGCGCCTTCGCACTCAACCCCCTGCATCTTCTGCCTTCCATACTTCCTCCCCCCCGCCCAACCCCACGAATTCAGCAAACATGTTCACCCCAAGCTCATCGACCAATCACACCACTAGAATATTTCCCTCCACGCAATTGAACGCCGACTCTCCGACCAGCTCACTCGGACAAAGTATTCCGGGGGAACTGCGGTTTCGCTATGGAGGATTGGACCCCTTCTCACGGAAGAGTTCAAAGTGCCCTCTTGGAACCGAGAAATTACGTAGCGCTACAAAAGCCCCACCGCCATAGAGAAGCATGGGAGGAATGGTTGCAAAAACTTCTGGACACTGGCCCGGCAGAGGTGTATTGGTCTGTCAATAGCTCGAAGAAATGGAATGTGGTTGATAATGGAGAACTGTCGGTATCACCCGTTTCCTTCCTGATTCGAACGGCTGACGACCACATCCTAGCATCCGCGCATTCATCCGAGACGTGGTGATCGCTTTGGCCTCGGGGATACCGAGGGCCAGGAATAGGATTGCCAGAGAGATGAATTACGTCAAAAACATCGACCCACCGGAATGTCCCGCTTCAACTCGATCGCCCACGGACGACTCAGAGGCAAGCACCTTGCCCTGCATTAAAGTGGAGGCACCGTGGATAGCACCTGGAACGGCGGAGAAATGGCCTGTTCCGGGCTCGGTTATAATAGCTCGGAAGCTTGAGGAGGTTTCTTCTGTTTCGAATAACGTTGCGCCCCTTACCTCACTTCCTTCTCTTCCGCCAAGCGAACCATCGCTTAAGCTACTCTGAGTACGACAACGCTTCCTAGTGCATACTAGTTTCACTTCAAGTTCCATGTCGTCAGAGTCTAAGCTCAAGTCATTCACTTTGGATATTTCATTTATTTCACTGCTCAATCTGTTAATCATAGATGTAACTCTATGCGCATCAGATTTCTTTTGTCTTCACTTTATTACTTTTGATTTCTTTTCTACTGTGGATATGTATTCCTGTTGTGCAGCATAAATAGCCGGCCCTCCGGGCCCTCCGATAGTTCCCCATGGTTTTCCGCTCCCCTAAGCCTCCGGTATAGACTATTTCAGAATTTCCAACATACTGTGAGGGGCTTATCATGTGTGATAGTTGGTGACTTGTAGTTTCCCCCACTTCAAAACGTAGATACACTAAGTTAGTTCATGGCTTTTGTTTTTCGATGTGGTGCTCTTGTATCGTTACACATCAAAAATAACTGAAATCCCCCGGGTAACTTTTAGAATTAGATAAGCCACTTGCAATAGGCACTGGTGCTAGCATGATAAAAGTTTTAACAGTTTTTACCTCGGTTCCTTTAGTTACATTTTCTTTATTTCTTTTTTTCCCCGATACGTGACAAGAATTCATCAGAGCCTCAACTTCATTGAGGAATATATTCCCGGCCTAGAGATGATTGGACAGTGGTTGCCACAAGAAAGCCACAGCACACTGCTTTTCCTTCACTTCATCTACCGTAGACGAAGGTTTTGTACTTAGGAGTGCTTTGTGTGCAAGTAAACCAAGCGGGCCTTCTACAAGCCGGCGGTGCAGCGAGGGTTTCCGCACACGGCCACTCACAACTACGGAGTCACAACAAGGGCAGCGGAAAGCAAATATATATATATAAATACCCTGTCCATTGTGGCACTGGGCAAGAGAAATTGGGTGGGACTCTGGCCTTGAAATGTCTTGCCTGCCGACCTCAGCTTCGTATATTATGGTGGGATTGATTGTGTTCTGTTCCTTGTTTTAATCTTATTCTCACGCCTTGAGTATGAACTCTTGGTATGGAGGGTAGGTTTGAGATATCCGGTGAGCGGCTGTAGCGTAGGGTATCGAAAAACAAAATGGCCGGGTATCAGGATATCTACTCCAGGGGAGGAATAAAACTACAAATCACCAACAATCACAGATGAAAAGCGCATTCACAAATCCTAAGACAAAGCGTAAGAAAAAGAAAAAAATCTAACCGAAGAGGAAGACCAACCTATCCTGGTTGTCCGACTATCTATTTACAGGTGGTCCTCGTCTTGTTATCCGCATCTCAATTTTTTTCGTCCGGTGACGATCCAAACCTTTCTCTGCTGACCATTGTGGTGGTGAGCGGTGGTTAAGAGAGTGCAACATCTTTGCTTACATAGGAAGTAGATTTGCCCACCCCCCTGTCTGCCAAGCCTTAGTGGCTGACTACCCCTGTAATGAACATGACCTATCCATCTCGACAAGCACCCCTCGTTTTCTCCCTCTAGCAAAGAGCTACTCGAGTACAGTCACCACCGTAGTCGCGACGGAACAGGGGTGGTGACGAACAGGGGTATTTGGTGGACAAAAAGAGAAATAGTGAAGGTTAGGGCTGCAGAAAATTACTTGTCATTGATCCCTATTAGTCACCACCCCAGTTTCGTCGCGAGTGCCGTGAAGACTGTATCATCAACCGTCATTCCCACTGGCCAAAAATATTCTAACTAAGCAGAGACAAAATTTATCGGCAACAATACTGGACGACACACAGCTGCGCCCTGTAGGATATTCGCACAGTAAAGCGCCGCAGAGCATATCACCGTGTTCGCTGAGGTTGTAATTAGTGCGGTAATTCACCAAGGCCTCCAATGTGAGCGTACTTCCTTGGCGTGAAAATAATTGGGCGTTTAGTTGCCACAAAAGCAACGAGATAACCCCACTTTTCTTCAGCTCTGTCCAGGCGAAAGTTTTGTGGACCCCAATCAACCTTCCATATTTCTCTACCATTTCTACACGCAGTAGACAGTTTTGACCGAGCACCATCGCCCGGATTACAAATAAAGTATGATACTAGGACAAAACTTTTCGTCCGATGCCCTTTTTACATCAAAAGTGCCCATTTTCACCACCCTCTCTCATTGCGCAATGTCTATGAGAATCAGCGAAAATTTGTCCTTGCATTAGAAAAAACCTGTAGATAACATGAAGAAATTTACAGAATCTTTAAATATCACCAAGTGGTGGAGAAAAGGTCATTTAAGCATCTGGTATCGGTTGCCATGTACCTTTTTGTATGGAGCCGCATACAAAAATCTCAGTCACTTTCACACAAGTTGATGCGATCACGAACCATGAAGGCGGCTTTGATTACTTACACTTCTACTTATAGATGTTTGAACAGACAGCGATTCCCTAGCTGATAGCAAGATTTTAAGTGTTTTTATATAACCAGTGTTGAGAATTGTTTGTTTAAAAATGTCCATTTTTGGTGTAAAAACGGCATCGGACGAAAGGTTTTGTCCCCGTACTGTACACACACAGTCACATTCGGCGATCGAAATGACAACTGCGGCAACATAAACAATAGTTTCAATACCATCGTCAATAACTCCGACCAGCATGCACAGATTATGCGTTGCCTCTCCCCGCTAGAGCCCGATGACCGACATAACACCGTGTGGATTAACCGACATGAAGGTGTCGGCGATTGGCTACTGGAAATAAGGGCGTGGAGGAAGTGGAGAGAGGGTAAGGGTGGATGTTGAGGATCGCGATTAATTCACTGCCACAAGTTTTCATCTGTATAGATGCGCTAGATGAATACCTGCCGAAGGGCCTTCCCGTCCGCTGCGCGATGTGATTCGGGAGTCCTCAATCACGAGAATATTCTTCACTGGGAGGCCCCCTGTCAGCGAAGCCATCCGAAGATATTTCTGGGCGGTTGTGATACCTATCAGCCCTAGCCACGATGATATCACCAATTATCTGGAGAGGAGGTTAGACACGGACGACGGGCCAGAGGCCGTGGACGAAGATTTACGGGCGGATATTGTGAAAATTATTTTGGAAAAGATGTCTAATATGTGCGTAGGAGCGGTTAGAATTTCCCCGCTACCAACGATGCGTACCCACCCGCGACCGCGCATACATATTCCTCCTTGTTTCCCCTAAACATCGACGCTATACTCGCGGAGGTGACGATTTCTCGGAGAAGAAAGAAACCTGAAGCGATGTTGCGAGGTAATGGACTAGGCGATGCATACAAGGCAATCTTGGCCCGGATGAAAGCACAAAAGGGAAATAAATCAGCACTCGGATTGAACGTCTTGATGTGGGTATTGTATTCCCGCAGGCCATTACTCCCCGACGACCTCTGCCGGGCCCAAGGAGTTGAGATAGGATCAGTAGATCTGGATCGGAATAATATCCCTTCATTAAAGACACTCCTCTCATGTTGTCTGGGTCTTGTCGCGGAGTCATCTTCGTCCACTGTTCGACTGGTGCGCTTTACTCTACAGGAGCACCTTGTTGGAGATTTACCCCTTTGGGCTGCTCACCATATATTTTCCATTCCCACTGGATGGGAAACGCGACTACGATTAGCTATAAGCCTAAAACGAACGATGGCTTCACGAGCGTTCCACCACTATTAGCTTCTTACCACCTAACACCCCGACCCTGCATACCTGGTGCAACATCACCAAACACCGATCCACCGACGATGAAACAGAAACACGAGCAAGAGCCGAACATCCATCCTCACCCTCGGTGACCGACACTACCCTCGGCAGGTGGCATAACACTACCCTCGGCCACGATACTTCTACCTCGGATATGAATCGGCACAACCCAAAAGAAGGACGACCTAGGGACGGAAAGTGGGAGAGAAATCTGGCACGCTCTGGAAATGTGCTGGGAGGAAGGTTTTCACTTGAGGAGGATATAAGATAGCCTGTTCTTCCCTTTGTTTGTCCATTATCAGTCGATCATCGCATTTTCGCTCACAGTCCTACGGTTATCTCTTGTCTTGTCAAAGTCATTCGTTATTGTATACGATCTCTTTATTCTTTGGTTCTTCTCTTATATCGTTTGTCTGTCACCTTTATTCGTATCAATAAAAGTGTTCGCACCGTTCAGGAAACTAAGGATTAGATCCACTGCGCCCTACCGCCTATTAGTTGTTTAAAACACCTCTAGGATGATCTTACCCTGTTCCATGATCCTCACGCAAAGATTGCCGAAGTTTGCCTAACATACCTCAATTTTGAATGTATTACGGATCTTGGGCTAGATGATGTTGGCTTCACGGCCATCCCCGTCCCCTTTGTGGACTATGCTTCTTGTTATTGGGGGGGAGCACGCAAGGATGGGGATTACAGAAAACGTCAGGTTACTTGCATGGAGGCTTCTCGATAGATTCGGTGACCACATAGTTGCTATACTCCTGTTGTTGGGCTGCGATGAGCGTGATGAGTGGTATGATAGGTTATTAGATGTGGATGGACGGACGGGATGCACAGGACTCCACGCAGTAGCGTTCTTCGGGATCGAGAAGATAATTGCTAAAGGATTAGAAATGAATGAATGGGATGTTAATGCGGGAGATCTCTTGGGACGAACTGCTCTCTCATGGGCTGCAGACAGAGGGCATGAGGTGGTCGTGGAGATGCTATTGGAGCGTGAGGATATCGAGCCCAACAAGGCAAACGGGCATCATCGGACGCCACTCATAGAGGCAGCCTCATCCGGGCATGAGGGGGTAGTAAACAGGCTTTGGGGGAGGGAGGGCATCGATCCTAACGTGGTAGAGGTCAGTGTTCTCAGCCGTCCGGAGCCCCCGTAGGGCCCGGTGGGGCGACTGCCAAGCCCCCCGGACGAGACGGGACGGCAGGGTGCAGTCCATCCTCGTCCTTGAATTCCCAGGACGGCCGTCATTAGCAAGGACGACAAGCCCCACGACCTGAGACAACTTCTGCCGGGGGACGGCGGGTAACTACATAGAACCGCCGGGGATGACAGGGGACGATGGGGGACGATAGGGGACGACGGAGGACGATAGAACACGACAGGGGACGGTGGGGGACAACACAATGTCGTCCGTCCTGGGTCCTTTGTTCTAACCTGTCGGGCAAGTTCACGAAAAGACGGGACGGACGAACTGCCCCGTTGCGAGCACTGGTAGAGGTCCTAGATGACAGCACGGCACTTGGCTGGGCGGCGCGCTATGGGCATCTGGGTGTGGTAAAGGTCCTTATCGAACGAGGGGACGTCAACCCCAACCACAAGCTCCCGGACTCTGACTGGGGACCACTCTTCTGGGCGGCAAAGGAGGGGCATGAGAACTTGGTAAAGATACTTTTGGAACGACAGGATGTGAGTCCTAGTACGATAACTATCGATGATGGACGGACGCCACTCTCAGGGGCGGCAGAGAATGGGCATGAGGGGGTGGTATGGATGCTTTTAGAACGAGCGGCGTCGATCCCGACCTTGTAGACATTGAATATGGCCGAACACCACCCTGTTGGGCAGCCAGTAATGGGCATGAAGGGGTAGTAAAGATGCTTTTGGAATGAGAAGGCGTCAATCCCAATCGGGCAGACACAGAATACGGGGCAACGCCGCTCTCCTGGGCGGCTGGGAACGGGTAGAGGGAGTGGTCGGGATGCTTTTGGAACAAGAGGACGTCAATCATGACCATGTGGATACCGAATATGGCCCAACGCCTCTCTCGTGGGCGGCAAGGAACGGACATATGGGGGTAGTCAAGATGCTTTTTGAGCGATAGGACGTCGATCCTGACCATGTAGACACCAAATATGGTCGAACGCCTCTCTCGTTGGCGGCTGGGAACGGGCATAAGGAGGTTGTAAAGATGGTTTTGGAACTAGACGGCGTCGATCCCGATCACGTAGACACCGAATATGGGCGAACGCCACTCTTGTTGGCTGCGGGGTCTGGACATTTAGGAGTAGCAAAGATGTTTTTGGAACGAGAGGACGTCATTCCCGACCGTGGAGACACTAAGTATGGTCGAATGCCACTCTTGTGGGCGGCCGAGAATGGGCATTTGAGGGTAGTCGGGATGCTTTCCGACCGAGAGGATGTCAATCACAACCAGTTAGTAACTGAAGATGGCCGAACACTGCTCTCTTGGGCAGCAGAGAACGGTCAGGAACGGATCGTAAAGGCGCTTCTGGAACGAGAGCAGTGTTCCCAACGGGCCAGGCCGGCCAGGCTTCGGTAAAGCCGGGCCCGGCCTATCCAAATTCTCTCGGATCTAGCCTGGCCCGAGCCTGCAGGCCTGGTTAAGCCTGAGCCTGGCCTAGCCGGGCCCGCCTATAGGCCATATAGGCTTTTTCCCGGCTGCCTGATAGGCCGGCCTGGCCTATATAGCCTAGGCCGGCCTATACGGCTTCGGCCGACCCACTTATAGCAAGCGGCTGCACTGTGTCAACAGCAAAATTCACGGTAAATGTTTCCCGATTACGGAATATGATTAAAAATAAAGTATGGTATGATACGTTAACAAAATTAACGGCGCACCAACGATCAGGAAAAACTTCGGCTATCAGAGCACTTTCCCACCAAACCTACTATTGTAACGATAAAATTAAAAAAAGTAAATATGTAGTAGAATAGATACAAGAAAGTGATATGATTTAGAGAAACTTCTTTAGGTGAGTCGAGGGTGGAGGGGGGTTGCGTCGCTAGTGATCTCTGGTGCGCCGTTATTTTTGTTAACGGACTATAACTGTTTCGCTTATTAGCAAAAAAAACATAAAAAACATATTAGAGGTAGTGAATTAATTAGTTGAATTAATTGTAGAAAAAGGGATCAACTGTGTGCAGTAGGACAGTGACTATTTCAAAGGCATCAATAAGAGAGGTTGACTATAAATAGTTTTACAAAATAGGGGGAGTGATGGTATGATAGGGTTGTGCTCGTGGCCCTGGAGGTAAATTTCTGGGGCTTTATTGTGTTGGTGAGTATCACTCGTTTTGTGATTAATTAAGAAGTATCATAATAGCCGAAGGTAAAGGGGGGGGGAAATCGGAGGCGGTGGACTCGAAAGAGGGGTGGGTGGGTGGGGGGGTTGAGTACCCTTAACGCAATCTGTTCTCAACGCTAATCTCCGGGCCTATAGGCGCCTGTCAGGCCTGATAGGCTTTCGTAGGCCGATCGAATTCGGCCTATATGGGCCTAGGCTGTCTTCCGGAGCGGCCTGCCTTAGCCCGGCCTACGGCCTATAGGCCGGCCTACCATCGGCCTGGCCCGTTGGGAACACTGAACGAGAGGACGTCAGTCCCAACCAGGTAGACTCTGAATATGGCCGAACGCTGCTCTCGTGGGCGGCTGGAAGCGGCCACGTGGGCATAGTAAAGATGCTTTTGGAACGAAAGGACGTCGACCCCAACCAGATATTCTGTTCATATGGCGTAAGACCGGTCCCCTGGGCAGCGGCGAAGGGTAATGCGGAGCTGGCAGATGCGATTATGGAACGAAAGGGCCTTAGTCCCGGCATGTGGACCCCCAATATGGCCGAACGCGAGTCGCGTGGGCAGCGGAGAGGTGGTGGGAGAAGGTAGTAAGGATCCTTTTGGGACAAGAGGACGTCAACTGGTGATGGCCATGATCGAGTTTTGCTCGACCATCATCGAGTATACTCGAGCATATTGAATCATGACCAATCACTCTTGTAACCTGTTGGAAATATCGCGAACACAAGAAGAGATTCGTATTGCAATTAAGTGTAAAGAACAGCAAAAGAAAGATAGGAAAGAGAGAAAACTATGGTGACGGAAAAGAGAAGCAAACATTACTGGCTAACTTAACCTTTGGTAAAGGTAGAATATAACAACTGCGGTGAGTTTGTGGCCAATACGCAATCACTTTTCCAACATAACCTTATTAATTGGTGATGCGATGAACTTATATACTGGGAATCTGCCCGCACACTAGGTACCAATTCTTCAGGCCAGACTTTACTTTATTAGTTCTTCAACAAGTTGCCATCCTGACTACTGACTTTGTCATAATGCCACCGCTCCCATCGCTTCAGGTCTGTGGCAATGAGGGAATACTGCCAATAACTTTCAATAACTTTTGTTCAACTTATATAAGTAAGGCATGACACCCGTCCGGGCTTACCGACACCCTCTAGATCAGCCACAAATTACCATGATACTTAAGTGAACGATAGGGTAGGGATCTTCTGCTCTTGTTATAACGCGGATGTAAATACTGGTAATCCATATTCAGTGAATATTTCCTACTTAATAGATACAAAATCGATCATGCTCGAGCATAGTCGACGATAATCGACTATACTCGATGATGCTCGAGCAGTAGCCATGATCGATCACTCGATCAGGACCTACCCATTTTGTTGAAACGACTGTTGTATTGATAGAGAGAGAAAAGGTGGGGGGTGACCCCGGCTATGTAACAAGAAAAGACGTAGTCACGATTTCCCTAGTTCACAGAGCCTCACTCGCTGCCGCATTGCTGCCGCCACATCCCCGGCTTACATAACACCCCGCAGTCAACCATACCAGATGTGGAAGGACGCTCCAACACATTTGATCAATCATCCGATCATGGGGTCCCCTCGATCATGATCGTGGCCATCACTATGTGGGTCCCTGCTGCCCTCTATGGAACAGCAACTCCCAGACCTGGCCTGCTCTCCTTGCCTGTTATCTGCAGCTCTTGCCAACTAGCTGTAGAGCACACCCGTCAGGGCAAATTCCATTGTCTGAGACACTGGCGTCCCCCAGGATAACTTGGACATTTTGTCGGGCACTGCTGTCCGTCCAGCCTGGACCAACCCCCCCGAAGATGAACGAACGGACTGGACGCAGGGGTTCCATCACAATTGCTTCAGCCACTCCCGATGCCAGTATCTCAATCATGTACTATCTGCATAAGTAGAGCAGAATTTAAATACAACCAGTTGAATCCGCTACTCTCCTGCCTTACATGCTGCATCCTCTCTCCAGTCATGTGGACATGCCCACTTACTTTGGACCTTTAGGAAGCTCACCAGTGCAGCACGCTCATTTTCTTCAAATTTAGCAGTTCTGAGAATAATGACATTTGTATGAGCGTCATCATTACCATCTCTAGGGTTGTATGCCTTGGCGTAGAGGTGGCCAACACAAGCAATGACATCCTTGGCATTGAGTTTGCGGGCTAGTACTTCCTCGTTAAGAACTGTAGTGAATTCTGGCCTCTGTGCCACCATGTCCAGTCCCTTTTGGATGTTGGCTGTTGCTGGGACCTTTTCTTCCAATTTAGCAAGGTAGACAATACGTTCTGCAATTGTGCGTTAGTAAATAAATAGTCTCAAGTTGATCTTTCATACCTAGAGTCCCCCAGAGATTAAACTCCCTCTTCAACTTCATCACCTTTGTTCTGTCTTCTAAAGCTTGCTCCTGTTGAAGAATTAGAAGCCTGTAAAGTGGGAGGAATACGGGTAATCCTACAAGAAATTTAGTATTCCGCAGAATTAATTTTTTCTGTGTCGCGTCATACCGTCGTTGCCTTTCCTTGAAGAACTTAAGCCAGTAGGAATGTTTGTTAAGAGAATCACAGAAGCTCTGATTGGAATGGCGCCGGGAGGCCTCGGATCTCTCGTAGATTTTGAGCGACATAGCCTCTATCTCGTTCCATTCCTTGAGCCTCTTTGCACACTCCTTTTTGGTGTATCTAGTCCACTTGGCTTCAAGTTTCTTAGCGGCCGCACTGGACACAAGCGTAGTGGCAGGGGCTCTGCGACACCACTGCCCATTGTTAATTACCAACTTGAGATGATGATCGAAGGCGGTAGGAACACTGAGGGTGGGAGGGCGAAATGTGCCCGTACGAGCTGCCACCGTCAAGCGTGCTGCCAAGGGAGACTTTAAAAAGCGATTCATTGTAGAGACAGTGATGGTGTGGTGGAATGTTGTGTACCGCTGTAGTTTCTTCAGGGATGGGAGAGAGGAAGATGGGAGACCCGTGTTGTGCGAGTTTAATGAAACCGCTAATTACATGCCAGGACACGTGTTTCCTCTGCTTCCATGTCACGAATAACCCTGGCCCCTGGATTCAATAAGCGACTGTTCTGGGTTGCCACCAAAAATTGGGCCGGCATCATCTCTGTGCCAAGGTGACTAGGAACCCAGGTATGGACGACAAGACCACAAAACCCAGGGTCGATTCCTAGGACTTTGGGACTTTGCCAACCATTAAGGGCAGTGTTGCAAAGAAGGCCTTTGATGATCGAACCCGGGGGGTTAGAAGGGGGGGTTTGAATTGGGGCTTCTGAAAATGGGGATTGAAGGGGGGGGTTCTTTAATGACTTGGTAAGCAAAAATAGCAGGGACTCTGATGGGAATTTCTACCTTTAGCCCAGATATGCGAGTATTTATTGCTCAGAAGCCGGGAGTATCTTTTAATCGCTCCTCTTGTTTCACGGGGTTTTTTTTCCCGCCACCGCCTCTCCATCTCCCCATCATACCGCTTGGTGTATTTAGTTCCTCCTTGTATCCTTCGATTTTCCATAGCCTGGTCGTTCAAGATGCTTTTTCCCAATCATCAACTATTTTCTCCAGAATCTTTAAAGCTCATCTGCCCCAATTTATGGGCCTTTCCGCAGCCATCGCAGTAGCTTTATCACCCGTTGTTCCCGGGATTCAGAGCTGCGCAGATCGGCAGGCCTCCTAGCCAGCAGAGGATCTAGTGCCAAACCAGTCAAATAAGCATGATAGGGACTAGCGGAGCATGCCCTGGCAGCAGGAAGCAGTGCCGCCAAGCGTCCAGTCCGGCCATGGTTTTGAAAACCCTGGGTAGTCCAGCTTAGGCCTGTTCGGTTGTGATGGGACAGTTCCGTTGTTCCATACAAACGACCGTTTCAAAACGGAGCCAAAGCCCTTTTAACAGCTGAAACGGTCGCCCAATGGACCGGTCCCATCCCGACCGAACAGGGCCTTAAATTATCAACAGCCGAAGCCTGCAGGCGCCCAGGCAATCGCCAGGTTGAGAGGATAGGCAACCCAGGTCAAAGCCGCCTGATACCCAGGTAAAGACGCCAGATACCATGGCAACCAGTGCTGCTTGCGCAAAATTCAACACTGGTTGGCTAAGCTTTTCGCATAGACATATTTTAAATTTAACTACATAAATTAACCGACAGATACTGAAACGAAGAACCTGGGGATAGTATATCTACTCTGCGAAACGAAAGAGGTAGGACAAACAACTATCATATCAAGAAATCTTAGCTAGAAAGAAAAACCACACAAGTCACGATCAATTCAAATCCACTAAGCTACTTCGCAACCCTTTTATCCACCGCTAAGCCAGGGACCGCACAAAAAAAAAAAGGATCTGACCAAGTGGAGCCCAACCTCATAGGTTGTCCGACTATATAGATACAGGAGATCCTTCTCTTGCGATCCGCTATCACTAATTTTCCTTCCTCAGTCCACAGCGCAAACGCTTCCGCCGTTGCTCTGTGGTGTGTTCCTCGTTGTCGTCGTCGTGGTGGGGACAAAACTGCGAGAGATGTACTTGTAATTTCATCTCGTATTCGGAATCTGGTATTAATAAACATTTATAGCTTAGTGCTATGTCGAAATATGGCTAGGAGGAGCCACTATTACATGTATTATTTAGTCTCATCCGGGTCAAGCTTCTGCTCAGTTCCCTACATTTGACAGGGCCCCTACCATGTGCTCCTACAGTTTTTCCTCACAGCTTTTACCCGGGTATCGGCTCAAGATAATTGTAATAAAAACTCTGCAGGTTTTTGAGAAACTTTCACCCCAGCTTTATATTATGCCCAAAGTAACCTTTTAGAACTCACAACTCACTCCTCTCATATTATCGTCACAATTGTGGTCACCCGCACCACAATTATCACAACTAAAAACATATAACCGGAGTATTCCGTCCCTAGTCCGATCGGCTAACCTGTTACCATCGGCTGCTTTCCCCCCTGTATATTAATCGCATCATACATTTGATATTTCTCATAATACTAACACACTGGTCGGCACTTTTGTAGCAACCGGATTCCGAATACGCGATGGGAATACAAGTACGAGTAAAGAATCACAACCATACTTCCATTTTCATTGCGCATTCGGAATCAGGTATTCTTAAAGATTTAGACCTTAGTAGTACAACCAAATATGACTAGTAAGCGCTACTATTACCTAGATTATTTCTCTCCTCTGGTCATAGTGCCTAGTTTTGACCCTTTACCACAGTTGGCCTAGGACTGAGATTCTCCTCTGAGCGGGAATCATGAACACCAGTTTGTGTCATACGGAGAACTGAGAAGTGGATGATATTAGGGTATGTGGAAAGTGGAATCTTGGTGATTGTCGCAATCTCCTGTAGAGCAAGGTTCCAGTCCAACCATTTGACCGCACTTTGCAAGGGAAGTCATAGGCCCACGCTGTTTGGATGGCAGTTTCTGGCAGACAATCGAGTTAGTAGACGAAACTTAAATGCTCAAGCTATGAGAGACTTGGGCTCTTTAGTCCGGCCTTTATATTATGTTGAAGGCAATTCTTTACAAATAGTAGCGAACCCATCTCCCTCATATTATCGTCACAGCTCTTGTAACTCTTATAATCTTCATCATCACCATGACTTAGCATCGGCTACATTCTCCTCTTTATGTTCCGCCTGTCATGTCTCCAATATTTGTCAGAATCCTGACATACATACCAGAACTTTAATAGTCACTGCATTCCGAATACCCGATGAGAATAGAAGTACTGTACATAGAGCCCCCCTGTCTGCCAAGACTAGTCCACAGCCCTACAGAAACGTGATGCCTGCCCAAGCAAAGATCATGAAAGGCTATCTATACTATCCAAGCTATTTGTAAACAAGCAAAAAACCGCAAAGTGAGTAAAGCCAAATTTCACCCGCGACAGCACCCAGGTCATTCGTAGATATTTGCGAAAACTGTGAGGTTAACGTATTTTACAGGGTTCCGGCTCTGTAACCTGACCTGGCTCACCATGGCAACCACTAGAACACCAATGTATATTTTATTATCTGCACAACTAGTAATGATACTATATTGAAAATAAGATAGAAAGTACTTTTCAAGATGGAGAATCAGAATCTGAAATCTATATTTAATAGTAAAAAATAATACTTCTTGTATACTCACTTTATTCCAAACTGGTTCAAATAGCATCTTACCTACAATAATAGTAAAGAAAGTTGAAACCAACCACAAAAATAATAGTTTAAGCAAATAAGATGATTACCTAGATTGTGTATTTGATGTATGAACTCCTATGATATTTGTTTGTAGCCATTTAGGAAGGCAGTGTGGCTCGAAAAACAAGAATAGTTAAATATCTAACATAAAATGCCAACATGATGATCACTGCTCATACGGTTTACGTAATGTTCCAATACTTTATACTCTACTTCAATTTAGTATTCAATATACTGTATAAACCTTCCAGGCAGTTGGTCATGCGCTGCAAAATTTATTCGCCAGTAATTGGAAAGTAATTTAGAGAGAAATACTACCCTTGCGCATTACCTTTGTACGCTACACATTCAGGATAAGGCTAAAGGTTTTGTTATAGGGTCTATTCATATAGCTAAAGCTATGGAATGGGTTTTAGGAAGCTTGGACATGGGAATTTAGAGATCTCACAGCTCTACTTTAAAGACACTGCCTTTTGCTTGGGATATTCAGTGTCAATAGAGTTGTGGTGCAAATTTTCTAAATCCCAATCCTCAAACATACTAAAACTTATTCCATACCTTTAGCTATATGAAGAGACCATATAACACAGCTCTTAGCCTTATCCTGCATGTGTAGCTAGCATGATTGAGCCGGAAGGCTGATATTTCTCTTTAAATTACTTTCCAATAACTAGCGAATAAATTTTGCAAGGCATGACCAACTGCCTTGAAGGTTTATATAGTATCTTGAATTACTAACTTGAAGTAGATTACAAAGTATTGGAACATTACGTCAACCCTATGAGCAGCTATTATTCTGTCTGCATTTTATGATAGATATTTAACTATTCTTGTTTTTGAGTCATACTGCCTTCCTAAATAGCTACAAACAAATATCATAGCAGTTCATACATCAAATACACAATCTAGGTAATCATCTTATGTGCTTAAACTATCATTTTTGTGATTGGTTTCAATTTTCTTTACTACTATTGTAAGTCAGATGCTATTTGAACCAGTTTGGAATAAAGTGAGTATACAAGAAGCATTATTTTTTAATATTAAATATAAATTTCAGATTCAGATTCTCCATCTCTAAAAGTACTTTCTAACATATTTTGAATATAGTATCATTACTAGTTGTGCAGCTAATAAAATATACATTTGGTGTTCCAGTCGTTGTCATGCTGAGTCACATATAGGTGAGGAGCCGTTGCACGGTAAATTACGTTAATAGCGACTCTTAGGTTACGGGTGGAGCAATAGAAGCTCCACGGTGTGTGTGCTTCTAGATCATCTTAAAGTCAATCAATGTCGTCACCTTATCCATATATCCAATATCTACATCCTGTGTTCGCGTGTTTGGCCATAGCGCATTTAGTCGGTCACCCCACGACAGCTCTCTCCCGAAAATCCCCCCCCCCCGGAAGTTTCAGCCCTGTGATTACAACATGAAACACCAGAGGTCACATGTATCAACCCTAATCTTAATCTGCAGAAATGGTTTTCTGTGCATTAAGGTTATGGTTAAGAGGCCTGTAGGCCAGGCCTTGCTTCTGTTTGCCATGCATGTCTCCGACAGTCTGGCCAGGCCTCTCTGAACAATCTTGGGATCGCAACCCCCCCTCACTCCCGAACCTTATTATCGAATTCGAAAAGGTTGTTAGTTGTTGTCTGTGCGTGGTTTCCAGATTTCTTTTTTCACCCATACACAAAGGGCGATCTAGCATGCAATCTGTGCACGCCTGGGTTCAATTCTTTCCGAGAGAGGGTTCTAATCCTCTATTTTCCTCTGCGTTTTTTTCTAATTTTACACTGTAGAACAGCGGAAGAGTCTTTGAGCATGCAATGTACGGTATTGTGCAAAGCCACATCATGCTGCAGCATTTTTCAAGGTATTAAATCACTAGGAAAAATATATATAAACATTCAATTAAATATTATTCTAATACATAATTCAATTCAAGCAATCATCATCAAAAAGCCATGATAAATCCTCGCTTTCTCCCTCAAGCATGTTAGGTGTGGAATATTGAGTCTCCTCCAGCCACTGTGAGCAGAAATGAAGGAAAATAGAGGATTAGAAACTTTGCTCCTCAAAGAAATTGAACCCAGGCGCGCACAGATTGCATGCTAGATCGCCCTTTGCATATGGGTGAAAAATAATAATCAGGAAACCACGCACGGACAACCACTGACAACCTTTTCGAATTCGATAATATCATACCTTTACCACCACAAAAAGATAGTATTCACGCAGATGGACGGTATAACACTAATTAGGATTATGTATTTATTTCATTCTTAAAACGTTTCTTAGTTGCAGTCTTGGCAGTCATTTGTTGGGAAGTCGGGTGGTGAGAGTGTGCGCCTCGTTGCATCGCGGTGTTCGGTTATTTCAGTAAACGTGCGATACTTGCGGCGAGAATAAGGGCCCGTTTACCTATGGACGGCCGTCTAGCAACCGGGGACGATGGGAGGTGTGTAGGGTGAATGGGGAGTCTCCTAGGGCGGGGAGACTGAGCGCAATGATAAGCACTTCGAAATTATTGAAGAAAACAACACACCGCGTACGATAAAACAATCACACCGCAATCGATTTTTTTGGCCAAAAAAATATATCAAACGAGTCCTCTAAGATATGGGGCTAACAGTGTCAATAGTGCTAATTTTTTAATTCTGTGATGAGAGTATGAGTGATAAACTAGAGGCAACACGATCAGAAATATTTGATGTGGTTCCATTTTAGGAAAGTAGGCATTTTGGCATCGCAGAACACACAGAGAATTCTGGATTAGGTTGCGCTCAGTCTCCCCGCCCTAGGAGTCTCCGTGGTGTTGATAGGTGGAGGTTGCAAAAGGAGCGGTTGAGCCACCTCGCGTTTTGACCACCTAGCAGCGAGAATAGGACGATGGAAAATTAGGTATACCCCGAGGACAAAAGTGCATGAGTTTTTGTGCAACGGAACCATCACCAAAATGCAATCTTCGCATTAGGAATAAAATATACAAAGAACCAACTACCACAACCACGCCTCTACTGACCTCCGGCGTGGAGTCCCAGCATGCTTGAGCCAAGTCTCTCTTAGAACTCAGAGTCCCAGTAAAGAAGATGGAGTCTCTTGCCAGACTTCCGGTCATATGCACAACTGCTCGATCTCAGTTGATGATGGCTGCCGGGCACCCTAGGTTGTGGCCTGCGGTGAACCCACTCTGCTGTAATAGACACTGCTGTAATAGACTTCAGCCTAAATCCATCTTTATAAGCGTATCTGACAGAATTCGCGCCAGGTGGGGCAAGGCCTCTGCACCCTTCCCTGTATCTTTGTTTAGAGTCTGCTGGTATGTCATGTAGTGGTCATTGAAGAGGATTCTTGTCATTCAAGTTTTGGGGTGATTTTTTTTTGGTTATTGTTTGCCTTTCACAAAAGCTCATGCACCCCCGTCCCCCGGATGTGAATGGTTTTACTACGTCTATTGGCATAGGATGTCGGTTGAGACGCCACCGTCTAGTTTCACCACCAAAATTTCAGAACCAGGCAGTTAGGTAAGCGGGCACTTGTTCTCGCCGTGAGCACATGCCCATGGTTCATCTGGAGTTTTGTAGAAGGCCTTATTCCTAATATGGTGACGACAGCTATATGTGTCATCTCCCCAGTAAATGATCAAATCGTGCTTCAGCTAAGCGCACTCCGGAGGGAGACAGGTGGGCCATATGCGAGCAGACTCAAGTATGCTGAATCATGATCCGCTGCAGAGCTATTTTCAGTCATGGGTGATGCGATCTACGTGCCTAAGGGGGGTCGGCCCCACACACTGAATAACTGTTCTTTCAGCTAGACTTTACACCGTTAGTTCAAAAAGCTGTCATTACGATAACTTAATTTCTCGCAATACCTGCATGCCTATCCTGCTAGGAGGATTGAAATTGACTCGCACTGTATGCAATTCTGCCCGTAGAGAGGACAACGCCGGTGGCTCTAGATGATCAACTTCACTCAGTTCCAAGTATTAGACAGTGTTCCGAACCGTCCGGGGGCCCCACAGGGACGGCGGGGATAATGCCAAGAAGACGGGACGGGACGGGACCGCTAACCGTGGTCCTGTGTAGGTCAAGTTAGGCAGGGGACGGCCGGGCTGGGCTGGGACCGCCGGGCCCTACACGCTAGGCCTTTTTTGGTGTGGTGGGACACACGTGATAGCAGCTGCTGAGGGGGACGCCAGGGGAGATGGAAGGACGGCCGGGATTTTGCGGGGGACCATAGGGGGTATCAAAAGACGGTAGGGTGTAGGCAAGGACTTCGGGGGGGGGGGGTATAGACGGCAGGTATTAAGAATGACGGCCGGGCACATGAGGATAAATAATGAGGGGAACCACAGATGACGGCCGGGGGTGCCTAAGGACGGCGGGGGGTGCCTGAGGACGTCCGGGGACCGCAAGCTGTTGGTATATGGTTTTCTGCTCCTCTCAAATATGGTTCCTTTCTCCTCTCAAATGTTTCTTTCAGCCCTTTATCTTCTCATACCCGTTACCGGTTGACTTGAAAGCCTATTGTGTGTTCTTTCATTGTTCCTTTTGTTCCTCTCAGGATACTTCTTTGATAGTCTTTGTTTTTCCTTATTATGGGAACACGGTGGTAATGGCTGAACTCAATTGCTGTATTATATAGCTGAGCTATGGCTTTCTTATTATTGAAGGAACAAGCGTTGTCACAATACGAGATCTTCACTACTTTCTGTTATCACTTCTTCGTCCAAGTTCCGTGCACATATTCCGATCGCATATTACAACACAAGCAACAGGCCGACTATGAGTGATATATGGTGATGCCATGCAACCGACACAGTAAACAATATTCCTACAAGAAAGAGAAGAAGATTAAATAGATTATCAAGTGCTGTGAGTGTTAAGATAAGACCCCACAAGTCATTCTGCTACAAGTCATATTTCTCTTTCACATTCTTCTCTCGGCCTTTGCGTTAACTCTTGTCTTGATGTCGCAAAGCACACATGCAACCGAGGTCGACTCACAGGCTAATGCATGGGATTTTCCTGACGAGTTACCGGGAAACTCAATCGACTCTCCCGGATCCGGATATCTGCATCCAATATCAGAACTTTCCGACTGCGGTAGTACGAGTGCTCTTTCTAGCGCACTGTTAGAGGGGAAGGGACGGATATTCAAAAGGTTGAGGATATGCTTGCGGCCTTGCAGATGATTCATGCCGGTGGTTTTTGAGTTCTATTTCGGCAAAGGCTTTTATCCAGTGTATTTCCTAAGGATGTATTCTTCTTTACTTATTTGTTTACGCACATCACACGATTTGCTAAATCGTAACGTATGAGGGAGATGAAATCATGAACCTCATGTTTGTGAGTATACGAGCTGAAGAAATGTAACAGCAAAAGTCCATAGGGCCCTACCGGGCCCCGTAGGGCGTCCGGTCCTACCTCCATCTGCCCTAGTCCGTCCATGGAGTTGAAAAAAGACGGACTACCGCCGGCGGTCCGTCCGGTCCTACCTCCAGGACGGACGGACTGGACGGTTCGGAACACTGGTATTAGAAGCGTTCACCAATCTGGGCATACACATATCCGGTTAAATTTGTGTAATTATGTTCACCATGCTAGGCCTGTCAGGTACGCACACTGCCTATCTCATTATCATTGAGAAAATGAAGTTCTGATATGAGCTTGCAATTGACATATTTGCCAGAACCAAGTTCGTTGATGGTACTTGGGGTAGTCAGCATAGGCGTAGCCTATATTAGTATTATGTAAAAAACCCTCCAGATATTGTTGGAAATTATGCTGCTCATCACATGCATATATTCTCGTGCGCGCTGGATAAGAAACGCTACTACTATTATCTGTTACACACCGTTGCTCGAGGACTGTTCCACCATCATTAGCTTCAGACGATCTCCAGCATTGATCCTGCATACGCGACGCAACAGGATCAAACTCCAATCACACCGCACTGAAACAGGAACACTCACTATGACCGAATATCACCTGTACCCTCGGCTTCACGCACAACCTACGACTGGCCACATTTTAGATACCCTCGGGAAATTCTGATCAAACCTCGGATCTGGTTCGGGAAAGAGGATATCGCAACTACTGAGTGGGAGAAACCGAGGAGCAAGATTGTGCATGCGCTGGTAGCATGTTACGGAGGAAGGATAGGATATAAGGAAGCTTGTTTTTCCCTTGATTTGTTCATTATCAGTTCATTATCATTCGTTTCCGTCTTTGTCTGTCTTATCTTATCCCTCACTTCCGTTTGACCACTTCCTGATTGTCCATTCCTTTGATAAGTCTTTTTGTCTGAATCGTATTCTTTTATTTCTGCTCTGCTAGATACAATCAACTTGCGTCAATCCTTATCTGAACTCGGAATCCGCTGTGCCTGAACCTTGTTGTTCAAAATATATGCGCGCAGGATTGGTGTAGTGCCGGAAGAAAGCGTCCGATGCGTAGAGGTATGGAGCATGAAGAAGATTTTTTCTGAAGTTTGTTGCTTCCTTTGTTAGCTTTATAGCTTTGAAGAAGAAGGAAAAGGGGAACATGCGTAGAAGAGTTGGGGCATTCATGGAAGAGGATGGATCAAAGTCACGATCGATGAAGAGGTCGAAGGAATTGCCTGGAAGGCTTCCGCATTGTGATCTATACACCCGGTTATCATTGCTAGTCAGTTAGAAATTATCAAACATTGTAGAGTCGTGAGCGCGACTAGTGTTTGCTACGGGGAGGGGCGGGGAGGGTTTTGGCCTTGGGGGTCCCGCCATTACACAGGTCTGGGGGGGATATTTTCTTGATCACCTCGGCCCCGCCCCCGTTCGGGCTCCTGCTAGGGGGGCCAGGATAAGGAAAGATAAAAACACCGGCCTCAAGTCGTTGAGCGGCCTCGGGCAGGGAATGCGGCCGGGGGCCGTGTTTTTCGGGGCCCCGGAGGCCTCTTAATGAACACTAAACGTGAGCGAGTAGTTCAATGAGAGGTTTTTCCTATCTCTAAGTTCTGTGTATTTGGCCATCCAACTCTTTAGTCTTATTTCGATCTTGGCGTTTTGTTTCGTACCCGTGGTTCGCTATTTCGCTGTCCTGCCATTGCCTGTTTCAAGATACACGCCATACCGTAAAAACTGGAATAATTGGCCTTCGCGCTAGTATGTTGATATAAGGTTGGGCGCACGGAAAGTCCCTATTTTAAAGAAAATTGGTGTTTCAACACTGAAAACTAGGGTTCACTTCTCTGAGTCTGGACGCTAGCTCTTGATATGACTGCGGTGATTGGAGTGGCGAAGTAGAAAGGGTAAAATTTTAAACAAATACAAATGTATGAACCTTGGCGAGACATACCTTAAGTCAGCATACTAGCGTGAGGGCCAATTATTCCAGCTTTTGCGGTATTGGAATCTCAAGGGATAAACTCACTCTACATAACTCTGGAAAGAGCCACATCTACAATTTGTAGGATCAGGTACAGATTTTGGCGATGGGCCAGTGAAGAATAGCAGGAGGACCATCTATTCTTGTTATAAACCAAGTGTCGGGATTCATCATCTATTATGGTATCCGTGGGCCCTCTCAATTAGATTACGATGGCTCATAGCCTTGTAATAAGTTCGATTATGCTTTTGCCCATCACTATGACCAGGACCAGCACACACTATCAGAAATCCTTGAAGAGTTGGCCCCTATTGTGAGAGGTAGTGCTTGTTTATGGTAAGGTCTGCCATGCTCTGCTCACTTTGGTCTTATGGTAGGTGCACAATGTCAGGGTTCCGAATAGTCCGACTGGTCTGGTCTTGAGGACATGACTGTTTTGTCCGTCCTCCTTGATGTTAACGACTAGACCAGCCTAGTTCAAGTGGCCAGGTCTGGTCCAAGACCGGCTCAGACGAGTCTCTATAAAGCGATTGCAACATACTATCATCATGACACCCATATAGAATAAATACATGTTTTGAAAAGGAAAAGATCTACATTTTACAATCGCAACAAAATCATCCTTATTTCCATATAGTTACCTTTGTTTGAAGTCCTTGATCCTACTTTGCATGCCTAGGGTACCACATGGCAGCAGAATATCACACTCTGCTTAGACCTATATCATCGGGACAAATGTTTCGGATATGAGTATTGGAAATCTGTGATGCTGCTCGCCATGCTTTCTCTATCGGGTACCCACAGAGCCTATCCCGTTATTGTTGGGACAAGGAAGTCCTGACCTATGCTCTTCATTAATACATCGACTGGGAGCAAGTTCTTGGATGCAGCTCGGCGTGCTCGGAATAGGCGCAGCGTATCCTGCTATTGTTCTACAAACCTCCAGTTATGCGCTTGTTATTGGTGCTGCGCGGGAAGGATATGGGTAGGAGAATCGGATGCGTGGAGGATATGGTGCCTGTGCGTGCAGAGGTTTCTTTGTGATGTTTGTTCTTTCTTGTATTAACACGCTTGGAAGCGGAACATGCATGGAAGAGAATAAGTCTCTGTCACGATCGATAGAAGAATGGGAGGTCTTTTCTGCTTTATATATACTCCTGTCTGCACTGTTAGTAATTAGTTAGTAGAGTATGATTGTGAGTAGGAGTGGATGAGAAAGAACTTCCCCATAGCGTGTTAGCGATTGAAGTCTTTTCTGTCGCTCTACCCTTGGCGCTTTGGTCTATTTTTCAGCCGCAGTTTTCGCCATTCGGCAGTTGCCATGCGGATCAGCCAAAAGCCGATGTACCTTCTATCACTCGGTTTTTGACCAGTCCGACCGATCCCGGTCCGGTCAGTTCCAACAATCATGACTTTCCGGTCGGTCTAATTTCCACTATTAGACTGACTAACCTAGTCCGGTCCAGTCCTCTGTGTGCCAACCAACAATCCATTGAGAATTTCGCGAGCCTCGTCCGAATGTCCGACATCCTACATTCACAAGCCTCGGGTAACTATGCTGTAGACATATGAAGGATAATCAAAGGGAGGTACCTCGAAGGCTAGGGTAGCATCCTGTCCGGCCACATCCATCAGTCGACCATTCGGAACCATAGTGCACATATATATAGTTTTCCCACTCCCCTAGTCTTGAAATGGAAGGGAGGAAACATTGCATTCTTGAGCAGGAGGTTGAATCATTCTAGCTCCTACTATAACCAACAATGCGATATCCTGCTTAGCATAATATTACATACTCCATCCTATTCTCTTTGCCCCGATCTACCAATGCCACCGAAAGCCAAATTCTCAAGAAACAAAAAATATGATTATGAGCGCCTGACCTGGGGATAACTGAGGACGTTCGCTTGTCCTAATTCACATCCCTATCTTGGGTATAAGTCTAACAAACGGTAGAGAGCGAAGCACATAGAAATCTGAAATCTGTCATCCTCTTATCACTTCTTACATCACCTCTCATGTCTATGCTCTCGCAACCATCCTTCCCTTTCCATTTTGCCTACTCCAGTGCTAAAAAAACAAAGAACCTCGCACTGTTGGTAACCCGTGGGCGTCCAACTCGGTTGGTTTGCCTACAGGGCATGCGGTTAGGCGGTTGTGCAAATGGGGCTGTTGTTTGGATCTGGATGTATCATATGATATACGGATATGCGGTCCGGAGACATACGGTTATAGGGCATGTGGGAGTTGGCACATACGCAGGGCATGGGTTTAGGATCATGGGATTATGGAATTTTATCACTATTCTAAAGTGTGTGATCATTGAAAGCAGGTTTTGTTAGCTACTATGTTTCTTTAGAGTTCGTTAAGTGTCAAGGTGTTTGATTGTTGCTAGTTAGAGGGAGATATATATATCCTGGCCTCTCCTTAGCAAGAAAGAGCAGCCATATAGTCCATCGTGGATCTATTGCTCACCGCCCCACTCAGAGTCTACTCTCATTCTGCTTTTGTTCCTTGATGGTTTAGTGCTTTCCCTTAAGCTTCATCAAACTGTTCATTTACCTGCGGGTCGGCATATCTCTTCCGAGCCTAGGTATATTCCCGAAGCATAAGTGCATTCTCTCTAACTTTCTGAACGTGGAAGCAATCATATCAGCAGGCTAACAAGGGCCTAACAACTTCTAACCTTTGCGTGAGGCTGCTCATTCCCATTTTCCTAGACCAACAGGCAGATATAGAAAAACCACTACGACCCATACTATATTCATTTAATCCAAAGCGAGAGCAACAACCTCAGCTACAACTATTCTATCCTGTCACTCTTCTTATCCAAAATGCTTCATTTCTCAAGGATCCCCACCACTCTTTCAACTGTTCGTACAGCTGCCTTCCGTGCAATTGGCTCTCATGTTGGTTCACTCTTTACTCAATTTCCTGAGATAACCACTAACTACGTTCAGCACAGAGGTAGCCTCATCAATTCAAGAGATATCATTGTCACGAATTTCCGCGACCTTGAAGTGAACTGCTCCAAACGCTTGGAAGAGCAGCAGGTAAAATTGAGCAAAAAAATCAAGCGGGCAGAAGGTTTATTAGCCATTAGCGTGGACAAGAATGCCGCCGCGATGGAGAACAAAAGTAACCAGTTCATCGAACAAAGGCAGTGGGAGAACCAAGCACTTGGCAGACACCTGAACTGGAGGGAGAAACGCCATGAGGCATCAATTGGTAGAGTGAAGGCAGAGATTTGTCGCCTGCATGTAGGATCCTGCATATATTCTCTGTTTCTCACATTTTCTAAATTTATAATAGGACTTGCGTCTGATAGAAGCAACCAAGAGGAGACAGTGGGAGGCAAATTTCCATGTACGAAGGGCAATAGGTACTTAACCGAATCATGATTATCGAATTGACACTAACCTTGGACAGAATGCATTATAAAGGAGGCCCGAATACAGAACAAGATTGAGAGAAATAACGCCACACAAGAATCACTGCAGGAGCTTGTCCAAACACAGGAGTTTGATACCGTTCTCAAAGCAGAGGCAGATTCCCGTCTTCTTCAAGTGGAGGACATGAGAATATCTCTCAATCGCGTCTACCATAGGCTCTCAAGATACCCCGATGCACTAAAGGGCGCACTAGTTATTGAAGAAAGATTCCACAAACCCAACGAACGCGCTGGACTTGTTGCACTGATGAAGGTTCAGGATAAGTGGCACAAACGGGTTGTGTGGAGGGAGAAGAAGTCAGAGCAGGGAAATAAGAAATAAGTGGGTTGTTGGGAGATGATAGGACATGCCGGCGGGCTTACTATTGTAAAGTTAAAATTCATTCTGAGGTTGGATCTCGTTCATGAGATTCGTGAAATGAAGGGATGCGGAGTAGATTTCAGGAGGGGTATCGGAAATCATTGCAATTCCATCCTTTTATCACAGCACTAGATTCCAGTCCACTTCCCAATCTCGGGGTATAAATTAAATTGTGCTTTATATCGCTATTCTCCCTTTACCACTCTAGTGAGCCCCCCCAGTAACATACCCAAAGTGTAAAAACAAACGTGAAATAAAACAAGAGAAATCAGGTTGCTAACGGAAGAGACTCCTCTCACTTTCCCTCTCATGAAAATCGATGTAGAATCCAATCTACCTTAACAAGGGGACGATGCCAATAACAGCACCTGCGTCTGCAAGGTGTAGACAGTGGAGTACAATAAGACCCAATGCGTGATTGTCATTACCCCGATGGAAGTACCGTAGAATCTCATGAAAGTCGGAATGGCGCTAAAGCGAACTAAGGTGAAACTAAGGCAGCCGAACCAACCGGAAGGCACGAGGAACGCCAAGTCGCCATAGTTTAAACATATAGAGAACGGCGATTGGGCAGGTTCAAGAAAACCAGCACTAGCGCCATTCCGACTTTCGTGAGATTCTACGGTACTCGGGTGTCAGGGTTAGTCCGCGAACACCAGGATTTATTCTGAGCATGAGCTAAAGTGGCAAATATCCAATAGAAACCTTGAATAGATAGTTCAACCAATAGTAAAGCAGAAAGCGTTCGAGGAATTCTTCTGGTTTTCAACACACACCCCTTAGTGCGTGCGCTATTCCTAATATCGTCGTTAGCTTTGTCAGCCCTGTGTTCGCGGACTAGCCCTGGTATCCGAGTACATATATCGACTAGCAATAGTGATGTCCACTGCATGCAGGTGCTCGCTGGTCACGGGGAGCGGACAATAAGCGAGAAGGTAGACGGCAGGGGGTTGGTGCTGTAAGAGGTGGCGTTGTTGAGTCCCCGATCCAGGTGGCAGAAGTTCCTCCAGAGCCAGGGTGGCGAAAATGCCGACCACGGGCAAGGTGCATCGCACGCCGATTCAGGTATCGGGTGGAGAGGACGTGGTTGAGTCACCATGCGCAAAGTAGTAGTGTAAGGTGCTGGGAAAAAGGCGTCGGGAATGTCATGGTGCGGAACGATGGCGAGCAAGAGACCCAAGACCGCGAAGATGAAGGGTAATATCCGGGTGAAGTTAATACCGTATAATCTGGCAAAAGTCGGATTGGAGCTAAAGCGAAACTAAAGTAGCCGAACCAACAGGAGGGCGCAAAGAAGGCGAATTCGCCACAGTTTAAACATATAGGCAGCGGTGGCTGGACAGGTTCAAGAAAATCCTCATTAGTGCCAATCCGACTTTTGGCAGATTATACGGTAATGCCTCCCCGAGAGATCATTGGGGGGAGTGACGAAGGTGGCATACCCTAATGGTGTTGAAAATGGTGCTGCTCGTCATACTCTCACGATCCTTCCTTTGTTCGGATAGCTTCCGCGAGCGCGCTTGCTTGTGGCTTCTGATATGCGCAGAGGATCAGGGCTTAAGCCTCCGGCATCGGGCATAGGTTTGTGTTCGGAGATGTGCTGAGGATTCAGGCATCGGTTTGTCTTCGGAGGATCGTTTTGGCTTCGGGTATACGGTTTGGCTTTGAGTATTTGGTTGTATGTTCGGGAAAGCATTGTGAATACGGAAGTGCGCGATAGGCTTGGGATTGTTCAGCTTTCGGGAAAGTCGGCAGGAAAGCGGAAATACTCCAAGATCAGCCGGAAAGAACTGGAAGCCCGGCGGTGAGTAAGTGTTTGCCCCCCCCTCACTTTGCCGGGAACACTTACGGGGGAGGAGAGACTCACATGGAGTTGTAAGGTGCCTCATGGATGGATATGAGGGCTTTGTTGATATATACTCCTGTGATCACCCTTAGTGAGTTAGTTAGTTCGAGAGAGCAGCGAGTACCGTGGTGCCGTCGTTGGGGGTGAGCCTCAGGTTGTTGTGAGTGAAAAGATTTTCTCCTCCCCTGAGTGTGCGACCGTTTTCGTTGTGAGTTGCATTTGCTTGGCGTTGTTGTTTCGTTTCACTGTTCGTCACTCGTGGATCGTTTCTACGTCGAAGTCCAAAAGATGGTTCAGTAGAAGCCGTGAGATGCTGCCTGGCATGCTCCCATGATAGTCACGGAATATTTCTGGAGGTATGCATTGGCTTTGGTAATGTTTTGGCTTCAGGGAAACCATTTCTGTTGCAGGAATGAGCATTGGTTTTGGATCGATGCGTCCGTTGTAAAAAAAGCGGAGAAACTCCAAGAGGGGCATGCCCGAAGAGGACGATACGCAGAGGCTAGTGATAGTAGGTATCTCTGTCTTTCCTTTATTAGCAGTGGAATGAGCAAGATTTTCTGCGGATCGATGAATTCATAGCGGTTTTGAAAATTGATGATTGGAGAATCACAACTTTAGTCTTGTCAAAGTTAGGTCTAGTCGATGGCTGAAATTAGACCGACCAGACAGTCATGGCTGTTGGAACTGAGTGGACCGGGATTGGTCAAACTGGTCACAAACCGACTTCTATAATAAGTATCGCCTTTTGGCTGATCCACTTAATGGCATCTGCCCAATGGTGAAAACCGCAGCTGCGAAATACAATAATACCGTCAAGTGTATAGCAACACAAGAGTCTTCGATCGCTAGCACAGCCGCGGGGGAGTTCTCTCTCATTCACCCCCACTCACGATCATACTCCGAGTCCACTAACTAATCTACTCCTTGTACAGACTGGAGTATATAGAAAGCAACAAAGTCCTTCCATCGTTGCATCAATCGCGACACAGGTCCTTTATCTTTGACTTATATTCCATTTCCCCTTCCATGGATTTCTACGCTAAGGGGATAAAGATAAAGATCACAACAACCCTCGGTCATACCATCAGCGAATCCGATGGGTTTATGCTCCTTCCAGGCACTTTAGTGCATTCCTCTCTTTGACTGTTGTACGGCTCCCAGCACCGCACCAATCGGAAGTGCCTATCCGGTGCCTTTGTCCAAATAACAAAGCGATAAGGGGAATCAGGTATTCTACTCACACATGAATAAAATGAACTATGGCTTATAGACGAAACGGCTATCCATCAAGGGCGGTACAGCCAAATAGCGCTATGGTGGCCATGAAACAAAATACCAAGATTAAAGCAACACTAAGAATTCGATGGCCAATAGAGGAATTCAGCCCCGGGGTTGAAAGACGGGTGTACAGGTTTTTCGAGTCGAAAAACTTTGGTGTGTGTAACGCCTTTTCGCATACAAAACTGACAGATCAACTGGAAACTTGGCACTCAAAAAACGCTCTTTTAACCCCGGGGCTGAATTTCTCTAATACAGAACTTCAAGTAGTGTTCCCAACAGGCCAGGGCGTAGGCCCGGCCAAGGCAGACCACTCCGGAAGATAGCCCAGGTCGATATGGGCCGAATTAGAATCTGCCTACGAAAGTCTATCAGGCCTGATAGGCCCCTATAGGTCCAAAGATTAGCATTGAGAACACATCGCTTTAAGAGTATCCCAACACCCTACCCTCTTTCGGGCTCATTGCCTTTGAATGTTTTCCCCTTTACCTTCGGCTATTGCTTCTTAATTAATCACACAACGGGTGATACTCAGCCAACTCAATAAAGTCTTAAAAATTTACCTCCAGGGCTAACAGGACAACCCCACCCTACAACCATTCCCTCCATTCTGCCTCTTCAGCAGGAACTACTTTAAATCTCCAAGCCAGTAAAACTGTTGTATTTTCAATGTTATTTTGTAAACTATTTCCAGTCAATCCTCCCGTATTGATACCTTTGAAATAGTAACTATCCTTGTACGCACAGTTGATCCACCAAAACAGCAAATATTTTTCTACAATTAATTAATTCACTATCTCTAGTAGCTTTTAATGCTTTTTTCGCCAATGAAGCGAAATCGTTTGTTTATTTTTAATCATATTGGGTAATTGAGAAACACTTACCGTGAATTTTGCTGTTGACACGCCGCTCGCCCGGACTGGGTTTGCCGAGGCCATCTAGGCCGGCCTAGGCTATATAGGCCAGGCTGGCCTATCAGGCAGCTGGGAAAAAGCCTATACGGCCTATGGGCTGGCCCGGCCCGGCCAGGCTGAGGCTTAACCATGTTGGAGATTAACCACTTTAGGCTGCTCACAATATATTTCCCATTCCCACTGGATGGGAAACGCGACTATGATAAGCTATAAGCTTAAACAAACGGTGGCTTCGCGAGTGTTCCACCAGGACTAGCTTCTTACCACGTGACACCCGACCCTGCATACCTGATGCGACATCATCAAACACCGATTCACCGACAATGAAACACAAACACCAGCAAGAGCCGAACATCCATCCTCACCCTCGGTGACCGACACTACCCGAACCAGGTGGCATAACACTACCCTCGGCCACGATAGTTCCACCTCGGATATGAACCGGCAAAGCGCAAAAAGAGGATGACCTAGGGATGGAAAGTGGGAGAGGAATCTGGCACGCTCAGGAAGTGTGCTGGGAAGAAGGTTTTCACTTGATGAGGATATAAGACAGCCTGTTCTTTCTTTTATTTGTTAGTTATCATCTCACTCATCGCATATTTCTCTCACAGTTCTACGGTCATCTCTTGTCTTGTCAAAGTCATTCGTTATTGTATATGATCTCTTTATTCTTTTTCCTATTCTCTCGTATCTTACGTCTATCACTGTTATTCGTATCAATAAAAGCGGTCGTACCGTTCGGTAACTAAGGATTGTGTCCATTGCGCTCTGCCGCCCATTAGTTGTTGAAAAAGCCAGGCCTGCAGGCTAGATCCCAGAGAATTTCAATAGGCCGGGCCTGGCTTCACCGAATCCTGGCCGGCTGGCCTGTTGGGAACACTGACTTCAAGAGTGGAATTCTTCTCTTCTATTCGAAGTGCCCTCTCATGCTCAATACTTGTGATGGACAGAATCATGCTCGAGCAGAAAATTTGGCCCATGCTCGAGCATTGATCGAGCTCGATCACACTAAAAGTTTATGATTGAGCATGATCGTGTCCATCACTACTCAATACTCACGCTGCTTGCTGCCCTACTAACAAACGGTAGGGACAGGAGTATATATAAAAACAACGAAGGCCTCCAGACCTTTCCACTCATACTTCCATCGATACTTCGATTGATCGCGACTCATGCGCGTTTGCTTCTATTTCTGTTCCACTTGCCCTTCAGCGATAAACTATCATGCTAGAGAAGGAAAGAGCACATGTCACAAAGAAAACTTTATGCTCCATGGGCTGCGCACATTCCACACTCCCATCTAATCCTCCCGTGGCTGGGCTGATCAGGGTTCCGAATAGTCCGACCGGTCAAGTCTTGGAGGCGGGACCGGGCTGGCTAGTCCTTGTGATGGCGATGACTGGACCCGACTAACGTCGTTTACCTAGTAACGGCTCGCCACCGGGATGCGGCTCCCCTTGGCAACCACTGGAAAATCAAATGTATATTTTAATATCTACATAAATAGTAGTGATCCCACATGGAAAATTTGTTAGAAAGTA
>Ga0307517_10002018_pt1 | contig 33029 bp, 34 predicted proteins | sample 23_EM_MG_FD_194515 | JGI IMG/M metagenome (GOLD analysis project Ga0307517, IMG submission 194515) | Populus trichocarpa ectomycorrhiza microbial communities from riparian zone in the Pacific Northwest, United States - 23_EM | ecosystem: Host-associated > Plants > Roots > Unclassified | place... | reverse complement strand
GCAGTAGGGTGCCAGCCGGTGGGGAGCAGTAGGGTGCCAGCCGGGGAGGAGGATTAGCAGTAAGGTGCCAGCTTATGGGGCAGTACGGTGCCAGCGGACTGAACCGGGAGGGGGGTGGAGGAAGGATTGCGAGCGGCCTAGCCACAACCGACTAACGGGCCATAGCAAGGGCTTTTGGGGTGACAGCGAGACCGAGCGGGACCGTGATGTTACTAACCGAAGCTTTCCCCATCAGAGGTACAAGCCCAGCAGAACCGAAGCCTTACTTTGACCGAGAGTCCGGACGCCATATCGCCGACCGTGAACGAAGGAAGAAGCTTTCCGACCGTGCAAAATGCTAAGCGAGTTGCAAAGCAAGTGCGGGGTAAGGGGAAGAACCGAACTTCATGAGCGGGCGTCAACGATGAACGGGAACAAGAACCCCAAGGAGGGGAGGCATGCGTGCCCCAGGAGAGGAGGGAAGATGGCTTAACGTCAACCCCTAGGCAGTAGCCATGATGGGGGAAGAGAGGTGGGTGGGGGATAGTGACGATGATTTCCCGTGGTGTTGAGATTTCAATCGCCGGAGGTGGAGGAGAGATGGTTCGTGGACCTATCCCTTGGTTGGAACCAAGCTCGTTATATAGGCATCTTCCCACAACCCTAACCCTGGTAACTCGTCACCATCACGTAACATAGCCCCCATGACTCATAAGTAGTCATGGTGCGAAATCCATTAGCTGATTCTTACAAATCAACTGCGAACCTCCTTTTTTCTCAATCCAAACCAATAATCTCGATCATGCGCTCAAATGAGTCGCATGCGTGAAACCCATAACTCGTAATCTGAATCATGTGCAAAATCATTACATCGTATGACGTCACAATCGTGACTTCATGAAACCATTAACCAATCAAAATCAACCAATGACTCGCAAGTGCGCAGTCATTTGAAAACTATGAGTCAAATGACGTCATAGTGTAAAAACCCAACATACCTTATGACTAATAAGTATTAGTCATGTGAAATCTGCCTTGCTTAGTCATGATTTGTGACATATGGTCCCTTTTAATTCCTTGGATTGTTCTCTCCAATCTAGGGTCTCCGAAGCCGGTGCAGTCAATACCGAGGTCGAGTTGGTATGATTTTATTCGTGTGAGATAGAGCTTCATGGTTTTCCCCTTCACAGTTCCAGCTAAGCGGCACATCCATTGAATCAGCCATGTCCGGGTTGGGAAGCATCCGCCACCCTGGTGCTGGAAGTTGGATAGGGCACAAAAGACGGAGAAGCGGGCCCTTGGTGTGTCGTAGTTACGCCGTGTTGTAGGTGCAAGTCCGCGCCAGAGATAGTAGGCTGCCGTGGCTGAGAGTCCCGATTGCTGAATGTTAGCAACCCACGTTGCTGGAGGTTGCAAGTTGGGTATATCAACTGTGGTGCCATGTCAGTAATTCTCTGGGTATCTAAACGTTAGAGCGCATCTGCTAAAGCGTTCTCTTTAGTTGAAATCCATTGTGTCTCTAGCTCGAGGTCATGCTCAGCAGCGAGTAGACAACATCTCCACAAGACCTGCATTGATGCACCACGTATGGTACCCTTATCTAATCCGTGGGCTACTGCCCAGTTGTCAATGTGAATAACCACTCGTTTACTGCGCCAAACCTTTCCCCAGTACAGAATAGCTTGCTCTACGGCCCTCATTTCTAAGGTGTTGATATGTTCTCTAGTATGGGTTTGCGAGGTCGGTAATACTATTGAGAATGCAGACTCGGGTTGGGGCGTGGGTTGTGTATTGGTGGTGTAGAAGGCACCTTCGCCTTTGGAGCTAGCTGCGTCTGTCCAAACGAAAATAGTCTCTCTTGCATGAGTAGCGATGGACCGCTCCGATGCCCCTGAGAGTACCTCTGCCCACCAGGCCAAGTCCTTCCTGCCTTCACCTGATATCCACCGCCCCTGGTGTCCGTTGCCAGGGGGAAAATACAGCTCCATATTATATAGTCTCCGGAGGAAGGTCCGCCCGAGAGGTACCACAATTGAGACGAAGTTGAGATATCCGATAAGGCGCTATAGGTCGAGTAGAGAAAGGGACCGCTTTGCGTGTACTATTTGGACTATGGTGCGTGCCTTGAGGAGTTTATTGGAGGGAAGCCGAATGACCATTAGTCTAGTGTCTACTTCGATACCAGCAAAGCTGGCTCTGCTGCCCTCCTCGCTCTTGGAATCTTTGATACACAGCCCAACCTCGCCACACAAACTGGTAAACAGTCCAGTGTACACTTCTGGCTGTGACCGTGGTGGTAGAACTAAGAAAAAGTCATCAAGATAGTGAATGACAGATACTGGGCGGCTTAGTCGCTGGAGCTGATCTTCTAATACCCAATGGAAGACTTCGGCAAATAAGTTAAAGAGATATGGCGCCGTCCGCAGTCCCAAGGACAGGAAAAGCTCAGTATAGTACAGGTTCTGCCAATGGAAGCCTAGCAGTGCGGAGTCCAAGGGGGAAACTGGTATATGGCGAAAGGCTGATTCAAAATCTCGTTTTACCAGAATGCAATTTTTTCCCCATCTCTGAACGGCTGCCACTGCATCAGTTATACTTGAATATGCTATGGTTCCGTGACTCTCGGGGATTCCGCTATTGATTGAGGTGGAGCCGGCGGCGGCGTATGAGAGGTCGTGTATGCGTCTCTTGCTGCCATCTGCCTTATCCGTCAAGCCCACGGGCAAGGCAATATAATCCGGTGGCAGGGAACCGGTCTCTGAGAATAGCTGTAGTCGGTTTTTGCTCCGCTGGTTTTTGATATCGGAGGTTACTTGGGCGGGGTCTATCATTGCGGATACTACGTTTGGATGAATTGTAGTTGGCTGGCGGGTCCCTTCATAGCCGATTCTTACCCCAAATTCGCATATGCCTATAATAGCAGAGATTATAGCCTGGTCGGGGAATGTGCTGGTAAGTCGCTGCCATCCTCTAGGGTTTAGTTGGCCAGGAGGCATTGGGACATTGTGCGGGGTAAAGAGTGTGTAATCGATAGAGGTATTAGGGCGGGCTGGTTGTTGGCTAGCAAGGGAGCTGGGGGGATTGTAGGTTGTACCAGGGGCAGTGTGGGGCTTCGTGATAACAGGGGAAGTTTCTTTGTTTGGGGTAGGTTTAGCATCATGATGGCAGGCTTGAAGCAGGGGGAAGGGGTGTGAATGGAGTTTGCGGATAAGGGCATAATGGTTGCATGGCAGGGGGAAGGAGGGGGGGAGAGACATGAACAAGGGGTAAGGAGTGCTAATGTCTATGCTGGCCATTGCGGGGAAGAGATGAAGGAGCAGCATTGCTTTGGGGGCATTGGTATACGCGGTGGCTGCTGCCACAGTTGATGCAAGCATGTTGATAGCGGCATTGTGCTAAGCTACACTCTCTGTAGTTCCAGTTCCGACAGGGTTGGGTTGTGGGGAATATGAGTACCATGCTGGGAGCAGATGTGTTGGCATGGGTTTGATTAGGGAGGGGGTAGCTCGTCCGGTGGTCCGGTCGCTGGGGAAGGCTTTCTCTGATGGGAAGCTCGAATGTTCTTCGTGTGGGGATTGGCGTGCGCTTCTGGACTTGGCTCCAGGTACGACGGAGTACCGGGTATGCGAAGCATTTTGAAGCGATCAATTGGCTATCGAACACTCGCCATTCTGCTGGCTGGTAGATGCTCTTTCCACTAGCGACTCTCTTCCTGTGAAACTGAAAGGGGTATGCTTTCACTCTGTCCCAGGTGTATTTCTCCAATAGGTCGTATAGATTCATGGTGTAGATGCATAAAGCAGTGGCCAGCTCACCCTGGAGACCATAGGGGCCTAACTTGATTAGGATTCCAGTGTAGGCCGCCCACGCTTTGAAAAGGTTGCTCATGCGGTAATCACTCTCCTTTCCGTCTCTTTCACTTTGCTCGAACTCGATTCCCCCAATATTAATCATTCTATTGGTTTCAGCTCTATCCTTTTCGCTAGCGAGCAAGCGATATATATTCGTGGGTTTGAATCGACTTTCTATGATTTGGACCAGAGTACTCCTTTCCACCCCAGGGAACAGGACCTCAACTGACTCGGCAATCCCAGATGCGCTCTCACCTACATCGAGTGTTATATATTGAGCGGGGTTCGACATACCGTTGGCTCTTGGTTCAGTAGGTATTGGCTCTTGGCTGTTCTGTCCTCGCAGTTGGTTGGCCAAGCTGGTCTTCTAATTGCGCTATTTTTGCAAGGGTGGGGTTTGCGGAAGATGGCTGTGTGCCTGGGTGGTGGTGGTGCGGTGAAGATGGACTAGGTTGTACTAGGTTGGGGACGCGGTGGTTCGGGGAGTTCAGTTGGTCAAGGACTTGGTCGATAATATCCTGTTGGTGAGAGCGAAGTAGTTCTCTCATGGTGTGGAGGTTGATAGATTGCTCCGGTGTTGAGAGTGGATGGGGCTCATTGTCTCGTGTCTGTGGTGTGCATTCAACGGCTACTCGTTCCGCAAGTGTGGTGCTGCTGAGGGACCTGAGGGTTTGACTGCGAGTCCCTGCATTGTCACCAGGGGAGAGAGAATACTCGGGAGTACTTGGCTTGTCTTCGTCACTGTCGCTACCAGCATCATTCGTGGTCTCGCTCCCGAGGCTGCCAGAGGGGGTTGGATGGTCCTGGCCATAGCGGATAGGGTGTTGCCGACTACGCGTATTCTTCCTAATGCCTCCTGGAGCGCTTCGTGTATTGGCACGCGTAGTGTGTCCTCCACATGCTGCTGATCTCCTAGGGGCCATTATATCAGTGGTTGGGGCTGGTTGTAGGGTATGAGGGGCTAAAGCGCGGTGTTAAGGTTAAGTTTTGTAGTATATGGGTAAGGGAATAAAAAAGAACGTGAGATATAGGAAGTGGATCGTAGGAAGCGGGTTGTAGGAAGCGTGGTGATCAGATAGTCGAGAAGCTGGAGGCTGGAGTATGTATTGGGGGTCTGGGGATTCGGGGTCTCAGAGCTATGACCCCGCCCTGGCCCAGCAACCGGGAATACCTTTATCCGCCAGGAACCGGGACACGGTTGCTACCCCTGCGTGAGCTCCGATGCGCTTTGCCCAATTGGCAATGGGTTGTTCCAACCTTCCATAAGATTCAGGAAAAGTTGGCGTTTCAGGATCACAGTCTTCACTCGCCTCGCGTATCCTATCGTCAACCGTTTCAATCTGCTGAAGCTTTACCTTCATGTCTGATATCGGCTGTTCCAGTTGGTCTGACTCCTCCATCAATTGAGAACCTGTTTTCCAACGCTTTGGTAGGTGACCCTCCCTTTCCATCTCATCAACCCGAGTTCGTTTAACAGACAGTGAGTCAAATTTAGTTTCGGCGGTGGAGATCTTAGCTTTTAAGCGGTCGTTCAATGCCTCATGTTTGCATTGTTATTCGGCCTCACGCTTTGCCAAAAAGAATGTGATATCATCATGGGACAGAAAGCAGGCACCTTGGTTTGGAATAATTTTTCGATTGGGTTTTTGTTTGTTTCTCAAATCATGGATTTCTTTTTAGAGAGTTTGGATTCTTTCGTCTTTGAGCTTGTTTTCTGTCATTCGGTACTGAGCACAGTTGATAATATTCTCTAAAATGTGTCGTCGATGCCAGCTACGAGGGGACACTGGTGGAATATCGTCTAATATCAACTGCGCTTGGTTCTCGAGTTCGGCTGGGTTTTGTTGGGTCCGCAACTGTTCTACCTGTGTGAGTTCAATATTGTGTAACAGCTGATTCTGAGCCACTAAACTCAATTCAGGTTTCGTCTGCTTTGCTCGCTCTTGTGCAGCTTGTTCATCTCACAGTTGTTGCAGAATCGTTTCACCATCCGAAGGTATCATCCCCGAAGACCAAAAGCCACTACGAATATTTTCTGAAGTAAGAGCTTTGAGTCGAGCATTACTGATGATTTCATAGAAGTTTCCCTTGCTGACGCCAACTTCGTGGTTTTCGAACCGCTGTTGTAATTCCATACGATAGGCATGCTTATATGGGCTAAAAACTGCAACGTCCAGTAGTTGGAGGCGATAACTAGTATGTGGTCGGAGACAAATAGGTATAACTCGATTGTCGATACAGTATTGCAGGAAGTTGATATTGAGATGTGAGTTATGACCATCAAATAGCAAAATACGATTACGGATTTCCGCCTTAGCAGTTGTCCTGCTCTCAGGACCAAAATTCTTCTCTATCTAGTCTCCGGCTATCTTCTTGTCAGTCCAGCCATTTGGGGATCGACCAAAACGAATGTTGTTAGGAACTCCTGGTATGTTGGTGAACCATTCTTGTTGGAAGTCTTTTGCTTTGTAAATAATCATCGGATCCAGTGCTGACCTGTCTGCACAAATTCCTTCGAGAACGGTAGTAGGTTCCCGGTTTCCAGGCTGGTTAACGAACTGTTTTCAATTCAATCGTGGGTTTTCAACAATGTCAATCACTTTTTTGGAGGCCAAAAACCCCATCACAAATCCCATTTCATCCAAATTGTAAGTATTCTCTGGTAACACTTCGTATTCTTGAACGACTGAGTTGTACTAATTATAGACACTTAATTCTTGAAGTCAAATATAGGAAAATAAAGGAAGGAACTTACCGTTTGAAAGAATTCTGATATTGCTTGAAGATTATTGCCTTGTACTGATCGGACATAATCAATAGGTTGGCTATATTGGGATTTTACTGTTGGATGACATTTGTAAAAACCCTGAAGCCATTTACGACTAAGAGTACCATCTGGAACCCGCTGGCGATAAATGTTAGTTCCGATGTCTATAAAGGTATACACTCTTGGTGGGAAACCCCAATGCTTTAGTTAAAAGGCTCAATCAATCAACGCATTTCCTTCGGCAGTTGTCATTCATCTTTTTTTCTTGTTCGCATCTTCGTTAAGCTGTCGTCCGTGCTGTTTATTGTACTTTTTTTTAGCTGATTTTCTGATATAAGTTTGGTCCCACAATCTGCTTACCTTTCGGTGGTTTAGAGTTGAGTATGGAATATCAACTGCTTCTGCTGCCTCCTTTTGTGAGTTAACAATGCCTTTTTCCAATATTTCAAATCCAATCTGTTCACGTAGATCTCCTTGAAGCATTTTGGCAGATGATATAGTGATCTATTCAAGTTTATTTAACCCTCCCTCATATTTACATTTTCTCTGGGCCTCTCTTAAATATGTTATCTAGTAGACTCCTAAGTTCAGACTTTGACGTCACACTTTACTCAAGTCCTGCTTCACTACTTCTAGGTATGGTGCCAGGCATTTGAAATCAGCCCTCATAGGTAATTCATTTTGCTTACATAATACACATAAATAAGTGGGGCTTGGCAAAAGTAACTTCGAAAATGACCATACATGAGTAATTCGGAATTTTACTATCTCCACTAATATTGCTTTGATTGAAAATTGGAAAACATAGAATTAAAGAGGAGTGTCTTCTGAACACTTCTATGAAGCCACATCTTCTCAAAGATGTGGTGCTGGTTGAAAATTTTCGAGAATTATTCTTGTGTTAGTTTTCGGTTGATTTCAAGTGCCCGGCACCATACACCTCTCTTGGCAGATTACTAATGCAAATCTCGCTATGGGTGCCAATCTCGCAACCGGTGCAACCGGGCTAACCTCTGGGCCAACGAGCGCAACCACAGTTCCCCACCACACTCGATTGTCGCCATACCCACATCCCTTCATTGCCGCTCTACCACGAAAAACGCGCCAAGGGGGAGGAAACTTGTATTCTGAGCAGACCTAACTAATAGGCATTATTGCTGTAGTTCTGATTGCAGTCGCAATTCTGGTTATCAGGATTGTTGAATATTGCTGGGGATCGCCGCTGCCCACGTTGGCTCTGGAGACAACTGAATCGCGTCGCTAGTGCGAAGTGTTGTCCATCATGTGACATCTACGCGTATTTTTTTCCAGCCGCAAGGGAGCGATCACAATTCCATCGCAGATAATCTTCTTCTTTGCTTTTTATTTGTTTTTTCCGTCAAACCCTTGGATTCGCTTGGAGGGTACTCGGAGAGGGAAGTAAAAATCGAGCAAAACAGGGTGAGGAACAGGGAATCTCGGGAATCTGGTGATTTGCATCGGCGAAAAAGGAGAAGGAACGAAGTCAATATCCCGGAATAGTTGCAGATTACCTCTACAGACAGTCTGAGGTACCTCAGAAGCAACGGAGTGTAAGGTTTGATTAAGCCAAATAATACATGATTAAATGAGTAAATGAACAAGAAGGAGAACAAAAGAGAAGCTGGCAGGCCAGCATAAAAGAGGGAAGACTAGGGAGGGATGGGCAAGCAGGGCACGAAGGGGTAGTCGGCTAACAGATCTAGTGACCCATCAAACTGCCAACCACCAAGCAGGAGACAAAGGGAGCTAACAACCAAGTAACCAAACATACAAACAACCATAACCACAGAACTTCAGGACAAAGAAACATAGAAACCTTGGAATAAAAAAATTAAAAAATTAAAAAATTAGAAACCAAGAAAAAAACCAACTAATCAACAAACCAACCAATCAACAAACTAATCAAGAAACAAATCAATTAAGGAATAAATCAATCAAACAATAAAAGAAATGGAAAAATGGAAAAATGGAAAAAGGGAACAAGTGAAAGTAAAGAATAAAAAGGTGAAAAAAAGAAGTAAAAAAGAAACAGAGAACTAGGGAACTAGAGAATCAGAGAACCAGAGAACAAGCAAACCAGAGAACAAGCAAATCAGAGAACAAGCAAACGAGAGAACAAACGAACCAGAGAACCAGAGAACAGGTGAACAAGTGAACAGGCGAACCAGATAACCAGGCAACCAGATAACCAAAAACATAAAAGAGTAAAGAACCAAAGAACCAAAGAACCAGACAACCAGACAACCAGACAACCAGACAACCAGAGAACTAGAGAAAAAGAAAAAATATATAAAGAGAGAAGAAATAAGAAAAACATCCCATAAACAACACGATACGAGTGCAAGCAAGTAAGCAGTAAGCAAAAAGCAAATAATCAAGAAATCAAGTACTCAGAAGATTGAACCATAAATCAGGTTAAAGCAAGACAATTCCACCATAAGTCTTCATTCTAGCAGTCAGAAGGTATTTTCTGAAATACCAGTCACTAATACATTTTTGACTAATCTTCAAATCGTTATACTAATATTATTTACTTCTGTATAGGATTTAGGAAGATAAATATGAACTATTGGTTAAAGCTCGAGCAGTTTACCACTGACAAGGGGAAAAGTAGTGATTACCACTCTGTATGTCCCCCTCTTGCTGTGAGAAGAGAATGAATTCTTTCTGGCACTGACTTGGTATAGTTTGCAATTACTTGGGGAGTAAGTGACTCCCCTTCATCCAAAGTAGCATGACGTAACTCAGGGACGGTAGTAGGACGAGGATTACCGGGGGTAATATTTCATTTGATTCTGTTTCAAACCTGTTCGATAGGTGATATATCGGGTCACAATGCTGGTGTAGGGAATATATATGATCCGATTCCTAGTCTCATAAGTTCATTCCTCATCGATGCTGCAGTATGGGCAGAGGTGGTATCTTGCTGAAAATATACATAACAATAATAACTTACTTGCTGGCAGAGTCGCTGCCACCATGGGAATAGAACTGGGTTTACGATTCGGTTAATGTCGGTTTGAGACTTAATCTTACCCTAGCTTTGTGTCCCCCAGATGATGAGTGCTAACTTCTAATAGCCACCAATAGCCCCTTATACCATAATTGTGGTAAGTTTTTTGAATTTATTTACAAGACAATGTTCGATATATTCCTCACCAGGCTTACGCGTAACCCATATGGAGCTGAACAGTTCCCCACAATTGAAGGCGGCCTTATCAGAGCAAATCACATCCGCAAAGTTATTTTCTCCTCAATTGGAAAAGTCTGTTGCCCAAGCGAGTCAATTCTCCTGGACTCTATTGCTAAGAAAAGGTTTCACCTGAGCAATACGACGGTTATATCCTTCACTTTGGAAAATATAACGTAAGGACCGCTTTGATGTTTTGATGTTAGCTAACCTAGCAACTTCAGCTAATGGAAGGCGGCGGTTATAGGCACTTGCAGTTGGTGTTTGGATAAGTTGGTGGCAGACTGCTGGAGTGAAGAGTGGCTTGCGTCCCCGTTGGGTTTGAACACTTCCTTCAGAGATATTGGTACAATGGATAAGATGGTAAATACTTCCGAGTGGGATATTGAATTGCCCCTAAATTCGACGGTAGGTCCATCCACCCCCCCCCCCCCCCCCCCCCCCCCGCTGAAACTGGCTAATCGTATCACGAGTTGCAGGGCTTATAATGCGGTATCTATTTTGAACTGCTTGCAGTTCCTGGCTTTTGGTTTCTTCTTGTTTCTCTTCTGCTTCTTCCTTATTTCGTTTCTACAAGAAATCAGCATACGCTAATATACTATAGAACCCTCTATACTCTACTTGTTTTCTATAAAATAAGTTGAATGACACAAAACAGCAAGCCTCAAGTTAACATGAACATTTGTGATATTGGAATAACTTACCTCTACTAGGGTTAAAGTTTGAAGCTGCTCTTCGGCATTTCCCAACAATGCTAAAGGGGCATGTTGGTTGTGCCACGGTATATAATCGTCAAATGAGACTTGTGCATCTCCTTCGACGGAGGTGCTGGCAATCGAACAATTGGTACCCATGTGAACAAGACTAAAGGCAAATTCACTAAAGTATGGATGACTGGTTTAAGGTATTTTGCATAGACAGTTAATGCTTGAAGGATTCGAACAATTGATTCACATAATTCTTTCCTAGTAGGAGCCCTCCATATATCTTCTCCTCATCTCACACACCCATTTTATTATTCTATCATTCTAACATCATCTAGACATCACTACTTCACATGTTACATCTGTCCGGTTTTGGTCCGGCTCCTTACCTCCCCTCATTTGCCTTTTCTCAGATTTTGGCTAGCTAACCTCTGCCTTGCAACCGCAAGGTTGCTTGCAGAACTCGATTTTTACTTCCATCTCCGAGTACAGGGAAATTCCGGCAAGCACCGTGAGGTATAGCCTAGCAGGCTGGAGGGAGGTTCAAACTACCCCCTACACACCAGTAAACAATAGCAGACATTATCAAATCACCACTCCTAACTAATCCTAGTCCAAGATAACTTTCTAGTAAATAGATATATATATAAACACCGTAGACTTAATACATACAAATTTCCGGAAGGCATTCCCAATAATAAGAAAAAGCTCTTAGATTGCCTATAGGGTATGCGGTTAGACGGCCGTGCGAATATGCATGTATGATATGATATGCGGATATGCGGCCAAGAGAGATACAGTTATAGGGCATACGGCTTTTTGATTTCCGGCGGTTAGGCATTCTCCAATGGGTTGTTGTTCCTTTATCTTATGCCGCTAGGCATAGGTTATTTCTCCCATGGCTTTGTCAATGTTTCTGGGGATAGGGTATGTTTCTTTCGTATCCTATGTCACAAGGCATACAGGAGTTGGCACACTGGTCGGGCAAAGGCCCGAGGATCATGGAGGATCATGGGATATCAGGATAGGTCTAGATTGTTTGTGATCTTTAGGGATCAGGTTTTGTTAGCTGCGTGTGCTTCATTAGAGTGCGTTGGGTTTCGGGAGTGTTTTGTTGTTGTTAGTTAGATGGAGAGATATATCTCCTGGCTTGTCCTGAGGTAGAGAGTTATCAGCCATCTAGTCTACCGTTCCTCCATCCTTGACCGCTCCGCTTAGAATTTATTGTTATCGCACTTTCGTTCGCTTTATCTTTTGTGCTTTCGCTTAGGCTTCAGAAAAAGCACACAATTTTCTCCAGTTGAAACAGCGATCATCCCCATTTCACTTTGACGGCCGATATTGCTGCTGGTAATACGGAGTCCGCTGCCCCGGCGCCGGGGTCCCAGATAACGGGGAAATCAGCGTTGCGCTGACAGGGTACGGCGGCCTACGCCCTACGCACCCCCACCCGTAAGGGGAGGTGGTGCCCCGCCAGCGAGGTGAAGCTCCCGCTGCTGGCAAAGTTCAACCTCCTCTATCCCGCCGCTTCATTCCTGGAACTGTCCAATTCCCCTCGCGTCTCTGCTAGGCTCTTCTTCTTCAGCCATTTAATCCCTCCGTCCTTCTCCGCCAGGCGCTTGCGTGCAGATTCCTCCTCGGATTGCGTGCCTGACAGTTTCGTCTTTATCCAGTCCGGCTCTTTTCGAGTGTTCACTAACTTCGTTTATTTTTTGTGGGTTTCCGACTGCCTCTCAGTGGATTCTTGCTTAAAGTATTCGGGTTCTTTCCGGGCACCTTCGATGTCCGGGACCCCTTCTATCTCTTCGGCGCGGCCGGCGGTGGAGTCGAGCGTTCTCTCGAGAAGTCCTGAGTAGCGCTTGACGACCCACTCGTTTGGGGCTGCCGGGAATGCTGAGCGGGGGATTGAGGTAGTTTGTACCGGTCGCTGTGCAGCTGAATCGATTGCCATGCGCTTTGGAGCTTTGAGGAGGGCCACCAGACGTTGGTATTCTTCATCTGGATTCGGTAGAATTTTTATGAGTATCCCATGTCCGAAGCCATCGATTGTTAATGCCGGTTGCAGGGGTCGGCGTTTTCCATCGCCGATGGGATGTGGTATAATATCAGAAGATATTGACAATTTAACCCGTTGTAGAGGTCGGTAAGGATTCTAGTATGGGCCCGTGCTTTCAAAAAAAATTCTACGAGCGTCAGCTTTGCCCAAGGCGAGGCCAGAGCCAAAACATACTTGTTTGGCGATCACTATAAGTTAACAGCGCCGCATAGTACATCGACATCTTGGTTGGAGAAAGGATACTGGGTAGTGAATGATCGACAATACCTTCTTTGTTCTGCGATTATTAGCACACTCCCGAAAACCGAGAGAATATACTCACTATACATGCTGTAACGCGCCGGAATAAGGATGGCACGGAAGGGCTTGGGCCCATGGGTAACTTGAAATCTCCAACAAGTGCATGCCAATACTGAGCATCCGGTTCGGCATTATTCATTGGAGCTGATGGTCCTGAGACTGGTGCAGGCGCAATTGCCTAAGGTGTCTGGTTCGACGGGCGACCCTTCTGAGCATTGTGCGTGGAATCCGGTGGGGTTTGTGTCGCTCGCTATTGATTTGAAGCTGAAGGGGAATTGTCATCATATTTCTAGCGGGAGGGGTCAGGTGTCGGATTAGTTGATGGACTGCAAGCATGCGATTAGATTGCGAGTTTTTAGGGGAGTGGTCCGCAGCGGTTTTTCCGTGGCGCACGTGCCGATAGAGGAGGTGGGAAACAGCTGGGCGGGCTGGATTGGATCCTTGGCAACATTGATACAAGGGTCAGGGATAAAATAGTGGTACGGAGCAGGGGTATTGATGTTGATTTTGGCCGAAATTAGTGGTACACAGCAACCAGCTCGTCCAGAAATGCAAGCCTTCCATTGCTTAACATGAGCTTAGGAAGAATTGTTTTTTTTAATTGAGGTATTCAATAAGAGGCGAGGTACCTCTCTATTAATTATATCTTGTTAAAACTGATCAAGGCAGGAGTAAATAGAGGTCTCATCAGGGTCATGGTTCTTATGTGTACCATTGCTATTAGCATTTCAGTTATGTAGCGTACCATTATTTTATCCCTGACCCTTGTACTGTGGTAGATGATGATGTATCGGAGGGCTTGGGTCCAAGAACGATCCTGTTGTAACTCCCCATAGTTCGCACTACCGTAGAAACTGGAATAATTGGACCTCACGCTAAGACGTTCGAAATTTCCTCTCTTGGATAGGGGGGCGAGCGCACAGCGAAAAGTGACCTCCTGAGACCGAGCTTAAGACAGAAAAAAAAGAAAAAAGAGCCAGACCATACCAACAAAGGCAACTCCAACGTCCTAGAGTCAGGTCCAATTATTCCAGTTCTTACGGTATCGCCGCCGAACCTGACCGATTGCCCATGTGTAGTCCAGGCTATAATCTAACAAAAAGTTTGTTTGAGAGTAGAAATATTCCGAAAGAGCAATATGCACGGTTGTAGGGGAGTCCGAAATTTTCTGTTGGCAAAGCTGAAGAAAAGTAGTACCCGAAAACAGGGGGGTATATTTTGTATGGGCGCTCAGACGCGTACAGACATTTTACCATATATTTCTTTAATCCTTTTTTTCGGGTACTTCTTTCAGGGGACTAGTACATTCGGCCCCCGCAACATCCCACGGCGCCAAATACGATAGCAAACCCCTCCCCCCGACCTCATCACCCCACTATACCTTTACCACGACAAAAACCTATTATTCGATCAGATGAACAGTATGACACTAATTAGGATTAACTTAGGTATTTATTTTATTTTTAAACACGTTTTAGTTATGGTTCCGGCAGCCTGCTGCCGAGAAGTCAGGTATTGACAAGGTGCGTACCGTTGCATTGCGGTGCTCGGTTATTTATGCAGACGAACAATACTGTACCTGTACTAACGCTATCCACTCGGTAGACCCCGATCAATTCCGGCGACCCGACTCCGCACCAGCGATTACCATATAACCAGGAACTATGCTCTGCAAACAGAGGGCACAGTGCCTATACTATACACTAGCTCCTAATGGCCTTCCAAGGCCGCTATACTATTCAAGTTTTTATAATAATAATATTATTGTTATCAACCCCCATAGATCCCCCCACCAAGGCAGGCGAGCTCACGACCCAATACATTTATAGAATCTGATAGCTTAAATAGCCCACACCAATGCCCGTCCTGCCTTTTGGTTGCTCCTAGTGAGACTATTTGCTTATATTAAAAATGATACCTAGTCAGTTTGGGTTAGGGTTGTACCCAGACGATTTGGGACACCCCCTGATGTTATAATGCAGAATAAATATTGGAGTACGGCAGTCTATAAAGGGGGCGGCCAGTGACGGCTTAGCACCAGTGAAAGGGGCTCCCCGGAGGGGATAAGCCAGTGGCTCACGAATTTAGGATTGACTTCAGGTTTACCATCCATCTATTCCCACCAAATTGCTTGTAACAACCCGTACCGTAAAGTACACCACCATCCACAAAACGTAAGACAAATACAAACTTAACGAACAGGATACCAGGAACGGAGAGAGAGAACAGGGCCAAGTCTAACTAGAATTTCAAGGAGAAAAACATTCAAAGAAAAAAAGATAAAAAAGTAGATAATAGCTGTGATAAACCAGAAAAAAAGCCTTCGTCAATGCCTATTTACATCTAAATCTTACCCACGCCAACCGCCCGCCCAGCAAGTACCTATGGAAGAAAAATGTACAGAGTAGCGAGGAAGGAGGAGGGATATAGAGAAGAATGGGGAAGAGAAGAAGAGAGACGGTGACAGAACACAGGTCGAGCGCAAAGGAGTGGATCGTCTAGAGGTTGTTAATGTCGGTCTTAGTTTTCATTAGGCGGAGGAAGAGCTTTCGGGGTCGGATGCGAGAAATTCGGGACCACCAGGATGGGCGGGTTGAGGTGTGGTGAGCTGCGGACTTGGAAACAGAACCTTGGAGATTGGATAACCTCGGCTGCTCACCGTGAGCTGCCTGTGTGGGCTTGGGTTGACTATTAGAGTTAGTGATGTCGGTGTTAGGATCATGAGAGCTGAATTGCATTTCCACAAACTCATTTGCAGGCCGATCGGAGGGCAAGAGGGAGGCATGGCCAGCATGGTTGGCTTTGTCGGAGTCAACATCGCCCCGTTCTAGCAGGGTCCTCGAAACTGCTCGATAGCCGTTGGGGGGAGCTAGCGATGGCGGGGGTTGGTTCTCGTGATCCAAGATGGCAGGGCAGACATCATTCCATTCCAAAGACACGTCCACTACATCGTCATGTCCGCCCTCCGCAGCCAAAGGGAGCGGCGTTAGGCCATCCGGGTCCGCTTGGTTGGGATTGGCGTACTTTCGTTCCAAAAGCAGCCTCACTATCTCCTCATGCCCCCCCGAAGCCGCCCAACTGAGTGGTGTCTTGCCAGATTCGTCTCCCCGGTCGGGATTGACGTCTTCTCGTTCCAAAAGCATCTTTACTACCCCTCATACCCTCTCTCGGCCGCCCACGAGAGTGGTGTCCGGCCATATTCAGTGTCTGCACGATCGGGATCGACGTCCTTTCGTTGCGCAAGCATCTTAAATATCTCCTTATGCCCCTCCGAAGCCGCCCAACTAAGCGGTGTCTTGCCAGATTTGTCTACCTGGTCAGGATTCACGTCCTCCCGCCCCAACAGCATCTTTACTATCCCCTCATGCCCCTCCACAACCGCCCAACTGAGTGGCGTCTGGCCAGATTCGTCTGCCCGGTCGGGATTGATGTCCCCTCGCTCCAAAAGCATCTTTACTATCCCCTCATGGCTCTCCAAAGCCGCCCAACCGAGTGGTGTCCTGCCAGATTCGTCTGCCCGGTCGGGACTCATGCCCTCCTGATCCAAAAGCATATTTACTATCCCCTCATGCCCCTCCGAAGCCGCCCAACTGAGTGGTGTCCTGCCAGATCCGTCTGCCCGGTCGGGATTGACGTCTTCTCGTTCCAAAAGCATCTTTACTACCCCCTCATACCCTCTCTCGGCCGCCCACGAGAGTGGTGTCCGGCCATCTTCGGTGTCTGCACGATCGGGATTGACGTCCTTTCGTTCCAAAAGCACCCTTACTATCTCCTCCTGCCCCCACGAAGCCGCCAAACTGAGTGGTGTGTTGCCAGATTTGTCTCCCCGGTCGGAATTGACGTCTTTTCGTTCCAAAAGCATCTTTACTACCCCCTCATGCCCCCTCCCGGCCGCCAACGAGAGCGGCGTCTGGCCATACAAGATGTCTGCATGATCGGGATTGACGTCCTCTCGTTCCAAAAGCATCTTTACTACCCTCTCATACCCTCTGACGGCCGCCCACGAGAGTAGCGTTAGGCCATTTTTGGTGTCTGCGTGATCGGGATTGATGTCCTTTCGTTCCAAAAGCACCTTTACTATCTCCTCATGCCCCTCCGAAGCTGCCCAACCGAGTGGTGTCTGGCCAGATTTGTCTACCCGGTCGGGATTGATGTCCTCCCGTTCCAAAAGCGTCTTTACCACTCCCTTGTGCCCTCTCTCGGCCGCCAACGAGAGTGGCGTCTGGCCATATTCGGCGCCTGCAGGATCGGGATTGATATCCTTTCGCTCTAAAAGCACCTTTACTATCCCTTCATGCCCCCCCAAGGCTGCCCAACCCAGTGGTGTCTGGCCAGATGCGTCTGCCCGGTTGGGGTTGACGTCCTCTCGTTCCAAGAGCATCTTCACTACCCCCTTCTGCCCTCTCTGGGCCGCCCACGAGAGTAGCGTTTGGCCACATTTGGTGTCTATGTCATCGGGATTGATGTCCTTCCTCTGCAAAAGTACTCTTAATATTCCCTCATGCTCGCCCTTGGCCGCCAAAAAAAGTGGAGTCCAGCCACCCCCGGTCTCCCCCTTGTTGGGGTTGACGTCCTTCCGCTCCAAGAGTATCTTTACTATCCCCTCGTGTCCCCTCTGGATCGCCCATGCGAGTGGCGTCCGGCCATCCTCGGTATCTGCCTGGTTGGGATTGACGTCCATCCGTTTCAATAGCACCTTTATGACCTCCTCTTGCCCTCTTCGGGCTGCCCACGTGAGAGCCGTGTTCCCCGTGAAGTCGACTGCGTTAACGTCCCACTTCTTCGTATCCAATAAAGGAGTAAAAATCTCTACGATTCCGAGAAATGCTGCTCCGTGTAGTCCTGTAAATCCCCTAGGTCTTCCTTCCCCCAGCTGCATGAATGTGTTCAGGTATATATGTCTAGAACTGTTCCACAACAGTTCCAGAGCAGATACATGCTCATCAAATCTATCGAGAAGCCTTAGCGCCAGTATCTTGACATTTTCCGTTATCCCCCTTCTTGCGTGCTCCCCCCAGTAAACAGAAGCGTATCTTAGGAGGTGCATTGTTGAGGGACGCGAGAGAAGAGTTGGCGAAAGTTCTCTGACAGATTCAAAATTGAGATATGTCAAGCAAACCTCCGCAATTGTCGAGTGGGGACTATGGAATAGGGTAGGATCGCTCGAGAGATGTTCCTTCAAAGTGAAGTGCACTAGTCGGATTATAGACGAAGACGCCTCTACTGTGACAAGGCCCACACAGGATGATACCAGTGTCCGTAAAGCAGGAATGTTTTCAACATCCAGATCTGTGGATCCCATCCTCACTCCCAAGGCATGGCATAGCTCCTCGGCTCGTAACGGCTGTTTCGAATAGAGCACCCATATTAGGACCTTTAGCCCGAGCTGTGATTTATTTCCCTTCTGGGTTCTCAGCCGGGTTAGGGTTGCTGTGTAGGCATCGCTCAGTCCGTTGCCTCCTGCCATCTCTTGAAGTCTCTCTCTCCTCTGACTAATTGTCACCTCGCCCAGAATAGCCTCGATGTTAAGCGAAACGAGGAGGAATCTAGACCGAGTCGTTCGTAAGTACAAACCGTTGATAGAGTGGAAGCGCCAGCTTACATATTAGACATGTTCTCCAGAATGGTTGTCACAATCTCCGCCCGTAAATCATTGTTCATCGCCTCTGGCTCGTCATCCCTGTCTAGCCTCATCTCCAGATAATTCCTGATATCGTCTTGGTTAGGGCTGACGGATATCGCAACCGCATTGGGGAAATATCTCTGAACGGCTTGGTTGACATGGGGCCTTCCGGTGAAGAATATTCTAGTCCTCGGAGACTCCCGAACAATATCCCCCAACAACCCAAGTAACTCGGGAATATCCTTGGGTAGGCACTCGTCTAGCGCATCGATACAGATGAAAACTTGGGGTAACGAATCAATCGCGATCTTCAACATTCGCACCAGATCCGCAAGTAGTGGCCTTCTCCCTTCCCGAAACCCCTTCCGTATATCATTCGGGATCTCCCTGCCTACCAGCCGCTTCAAAATAGCTCCCATCATGTTGATGACTGTCTGCTCTTGCTGAGAATTGTAGTCGCAGTACAGCCATGCAACCACTATTTCTTCCTCCCTTGCCTGATCGCACAAGCTGTCGATTACCAGGGAGCTAGTATTTATTGCCATTAGTGGTCGCTTCTTTAAAAGAATCCCCCCACTTACCTCAGATGCGTCTTGCCCACTCCCGGATCCCCAAAGCAAAATAAGACAGCTTTATCGGCTCCACCCTCACCCCCGCTCCACTCCCGAAACTCGCTCTTTTCCAAGAGCCAGTTCCCGACACCTTCAAACCGCTTGCTGCGCACGCCATCATGTCTGTTCTCAGGCTCTAGTGGAGAGAGCCAATGCATAATCCTTGTATCTTGGTCGGAGTCATAGACGGTTGTGTTGACGCTATTGTCTATATTGCCACAGTTTGTATTGCCATCGCCGAAAGTGACTGTGTGTGTGTTTGTAGTCTGGGCCATAATGCTCGTTCTAAAATCTCGGTCGCGGGTAGGAATGGTAGAGAAATATGGAAGGTTAACGGGGAGTTTACAAAATTTTCCTATAGGCAAAGCTGAAGAATAGTGGTGTTATCTAGTTTCCTCCGTGGCAACAACCGTCCAATCATTTTTCACGCCAAGGAAATACAAACACATTGGAGGTTTCAATAGATTGCCGGGACTAACTCCGCCTCACTCGAGCAGAGATTCCTGTCAACCGCTGTGCTGTGCTATGCAAGCACAGGCCACCGCAGCCTATGATATACGGTAGTCACACGACCAATGTATTTGTGATACAAGTAACCCGTCCCCCACACCGATATTCCACAGCCCCCGAGCGTGCATAAGAGCAAAATAACCATAATCAAGTCCCCCATCCTAATCTACAAAACTGTGATAGGCTGATGAGACATAACAAGGGAGATATTCTCTTTACTGCTCGCGCTCGTGAACTACACGCCACTGCGAACCGGGTATTCTTTTGCATATTTGGTAGCCATGTCTCTTCGCTTTGCCAAATAATGTGTAGACAGCCTCGCTGATATTGTTGGCTCGGGGAGACTCCCATTTATTGAGTCGAGCACTAAGTACTGTAATGTTCCCGTAGACCGAATTTATTCAGTAATTCTCCCCATCATCGTTCACAACACCTAAAATTTAAGATTCGGAACTCGACCCTCCTATAGAATTAAAAAACCCACAGCCTAAGAGGAAATTTTTTTTAGCTATTTTCCTCATCGCTTTTCGACCTTCTTCCTCGCGGCTGAGACTGAGATGATATTGAAACATTTAGACCACGCCTGCATTGGAAGAAAGAACAGCGTATCGACGGCAACGCGCCGAAATCACAAGGGCGCGATTCTACTGGGACACTCGCGAGAGAGACAGCTACAGCCTCCCTGTCTCTTCTCATACGGTATTCTAGCAACTCTTCCTAGACCCCTCCCCCCCTCGATACATCCCATGCGCCCGAAAGGCCAACAGGGAGCACTGCCACCACTCGAGTACCGCACTGGTATCCGAGGCTGACAAGAGTCAAGGAGGCCTGCGCTTTAGTATTGGTTGCGTAGAACGCATCTGTGATCCAATAGCGACAGTGCTCCAGAATACTTGCATCCCTCTTGTTATTATTACCGATAACATCGGAGACTCAGCCCCAAATAATAATATTCGTAGGATAATCCACTTGGCAGTACACCTGGCTCCATATGCTGATAGCCATCTCCCAGGAATCGAGGGATGATCCTCGGAATTTCCCAACCATTGTACTTGGGTGTGAGGGTAAGTGATCGGAAAAAAAGTGGTGTTGCACCAACCACATTTTTTCCGATCACTTTTTGCTCCATGCTAGTACAGTACTATGGCAAAAGTATTCGTCCGATGCCCTTTTTACACCAAAAGTGCCCATCTTCACCACCCTCTCTCTCATTGCGCAATGTCTATGAGAATCGGTGAAAATTTATCCCCGCATTAGCAAACCCGTAGATAACATGAAGAAAGTTACAGAATCCTTAAATATTACCAATTGATGGAGAAAAGGTCCTCTAAGTATCTGGTAGCGGTTGCCATGTACTCGGGTGTCAGGGTTAGTCCGCGAACACCAGGATTTATTCTGAGCATGAGCTAAAGTGGCAAATATCCAATAGAAACCTTGAATAGATAGTTCAACCAATAGTAAAGCAGAAAGCGTTCGAGGAATTCTTCTGGTTTTCAACACACACCCCTTAGTGCGTGCGCTATTCCTAATATCGTCGTTAGCTTTGTCAGCCCTGTGTTCGCGGACTAGCCCTGGTATCCGAGTACTCGGGGATGCACGAAAGTGATTAACATTTTGTGGCGCAGTTTGGCACAAAGTAATAGGACCGGTCCGGCATGGCCCGCACCCGACCAGCACTGTCACTTTGAGCCGAAATGCGCCACAAAATGCAAGACACTTTCATGCACCCCCGAGTACAAGGGTCTCCCATGAATTCATGGTACTCGTCCCAGGCAAGAATTATCCGGAAACAGGGATTAAAAATATATATGGTAAAACCCCTGCGATTGTCTGAGCGCCCATACAAACTCAAAACTCCTATTTTCGAATACTTCTTCCCTGGGACGAGTACAGAGCAGGGATCAGAGGTTGGAGGGCAGTGGTACGGCGCTTCCCCGAGTGTACCATAATTTTGTCCAAATCAGAGCTTCTGAATCCAAGATATTACATGAGAGAAAATTCACAAAAGTCAAGACTCTCCATAGAACTACTGACGATAGTAAGGACACCATTCCTATATAAAAACATCCACTCAATTCCCAACCCTTCAAGAGCAGTAGGCATTTGAACCTTTGGATCTCGCCAAGACTTGGTTTTCCCACCAAAAACAACCATCCTGACACAGTTTTAGGGAGAGTTTTATTCCCTACTACTATTCCCATAATTTATATCATTTTAGGTTTCAATAGAAGTCAAATAGTCTACATCTTTTCTGAACATTCTATGAAGTTGTCCTATTTTTTATTCTAATATTGGTGCTGGAATAAGTGTCCATTTATAGTGTAAAATTGCCCGAACACATTCTTCCCCCAGCGTTCCAAAGTTGCCTTTACAACGGAGAGTGACCACCCCGGCTCTGTACCATCTTTTCATGATAGACCCTAGTACTTTTTTGTATGGAGCCCCATACAAAAACATAAGTCACTTTTACCCTTGTTGACCCAATCATGAACACTGAAGACAGTGTTGATTCCTTACACTTCTCCTTGTAGAGATTTGAATAGATAGTGATTCCCTAGCTGATAGACAGATTTCAAGTGTTTCCACATAAGCAGTGTTGAGAATTGTTTGTTTAAAAATGTCCATTTTTGGTGTAATAAGGGGATCGGACTAGTATTTTTGCACCCGTACTTTAAAAACGAGTGCTATTGCATATGGGCAAAATAAATACCGCCCGGAGCCTCAAAACTTTGCCCATATGCGATAGCAGTAGTTTTTACAAAGGTCGGGCAATTACGAGTATACCTGGAGGGGTCAGTAAAGATCAAAGAACTATTTCTGCTGATCCTATACAATTCTCTACAGAGGCAAAGGGGGTTGTTTTTTTCCGGTTTCTAATGATCCCCACATAAGAGGGCGGGGGAGAAAAGGCAAGGTGTGATACCGGTAGTGGGGCTGTATCGATAAAAGATCCGCCATCTCAACATCCCTCCCCTATCCATCGATCCGCCCGAGACAACCCTACTTATAAGAATCAGTAGCATCAATACCGGTATACTCGAGTACATCAATATGACTCTCGCCATTACCTAGATCCCAATATCCCAAGCTGCCCGGCAGACATCCGGACATATTCGTACCTCCGTCGCATGGAAACAATACTTCCAACAGTATTAGAGGAAAGTCCCAAGTGAGAATGCGATCGCCACGGCACCTCCATACTTCCCGTTCTCGTAATGTCGAAGAGTTTTTAAAAAGGACTACACACCACTAAAGCTATCCTCGAGACTGCCGGCGGCGAGATTAACTTGAGCCCTGAGCCAACGGGCGCAATCACAATTCCCCCACAACACTCGACCGTCAGTCGCCATACCCACATTCCTTCATTTTCGCTCTACCACGAATAACGTGGCAAGGGGGAGGAAACTTGTATTCTCAGCAGACCAAACCAATAGGCATTATAGTCGTAGCTATAATCGTAGTCGCAATTCTGGTTATTATGATGGGTGAATTTTGCTGGGGATCGTTGTTGCTTCTCGTCGGCTCGGGACTCTACAGTACTAGGACAAAAATATTTCCGAAAACTGATCGTGCTTGGCAACCCCGCAATACCACCCACAACCTCAATCCACATTATGCCACCCAGAAGAAAAGAGAAGACTCCGGGAATTAGACGCCTTTCAGATATTGAGAAAGGAGAAATTATTGGACTGTGGAAGGTGCACAAGAGTGTTGCAAAAGTCTTACCACAGTTGACATATCCGAGACAAGAATCGGTGGTGCTCAAGTTTATCCAGAGGTGGCAGCAGAGAAGGGACCACCACGATCACCCAACACCAGGCCGCCCTTCCAAAGTCAGTGGGCAAGATCGGCGGCACCTACTTCGAGCAGCCAAAGCCAACAGAAGCCAGACTTTACATGAGTTAACGCAATCTGTGACTCCTAATGTCAGCGTATGAACAGTCAAGCGCATTTTAGCAAAAGAAGGCATTAAAAAATGGTGAGCAAAAAAGAGACCAAAATTGACTGAGGACCATGCTGCTGAACGCTTGCGCTGGGCTTTATGCTATGCAGATTGGACTGAGGGGAATTGGAAGCGAGTAATATGGAGCGATGAATGCAGTTTTGAAAAGAGCAAGGATCCACGCACTGTGTGGGTTTTCCGTACAGCATATGAAAAGTGGGATAAGGAGTGTATCCAAACATATGAAAAAGGAGGGGAAGTGAAGCTAATGGTGTGGGGGTGCTTTTGGGGCCCATATCGGGGGACCTTTGTGCCTTTAATCGTCAAGTCAGTGGATCGATTTGTCTACCACGATCTCCTCGAGAATCTTTTACCCCCTGTTCTCCAAAGAGTCTGAGAAACCACTGGTGCTGAGCCTATCTTTATGGAAGATAACTCTAGGGTCCATAAGAATGGGGTGGTAAAGGAATGGCATGATGCGCATGGAGTGGAAGTGATGGAATGGCCACCATATTCACCTGACTCGGATATGAATCCCATCAAACATCTTTGGCGTCGACTTAAGGAGAAAATGCAGAAAATGTACCCTGGTATTGGGGACACCAAAGGTGGACCAGAGAGAGTTAGAAAACGGCTTGCTGAAGTTCTTCCACTAGTATGGGATACATTGGAGTCAGAATATCTGGAAGATTTGTGGAGAAGTATGCAATCTAGAGTTTGTGCGGTCATTGCAGCAAATGGTTGGTATACCAAGTACTAAAAAAAGAAAAATTCAATTCTCTATACATATAGGTTTTCTACTACCTGTAATTAATCTCCTGATTCATTATTGTATTTTCTCTATACGTGGTTGGGGTGGGAGAGTGGAAAATATGTGTGTTGCGGAGGCAAGCGTGGGCAGACTTTTCATGTTTCGGAAATATTTTTGTCACCCGACTGTACCTAACCTAATCTCGTCTCCAGTGTGAAGACTTGTTCATCACGTGACATCTACGGGCATTCTTTCAGCCGCAAGGGAGCGATCACAATTCCATCGCAGGTAATCTTCCTTGATTTTTTTTTCCTTTTTTCCGTTAGATCCATGGATTCGCTCGGAAGATAGGGAAATTCCGGTAAGCACCCCAAAGTATAGCCCAAAAGGCTGGGGGGAACTTCAAGCTACCCTTACAAACCGATAAATAATAGCAGACACTATCAAATCACCACTCCTCACTAATCCTAGTCCAAGATAACTTTCCAATAACTAGATATATATAACTACCGCAGACTCAATACATACAAACTCCCGTGGGGCATTCCCAACAAGGCAAAAGCACAGAATTTTCTCTCGTTGAAACAGTAATCATCCCCCACTTCACGTCGACGGCCGATACTGCTGCCGGTAATACGGAGCCCCCTGCCCTGGTGCCGGAGTCCCAGAAAGCGGGGAAACCGGCGTTGTGCTAACAGGGTACGGCGGCCTGACGTTCGGCGCGCCCCCACCCGTAGGGTATGGTGGCGCCCCAGCAGAACTAACCGAGGAGACACTCCCGCTCCTGGCAGAATTCAACCTCCTCAACCCCTCCACTTCATTCTTGGAACTTTCTAGCTCGGCTTGCGTCTCTTCTAGCCGCTTCTTCAGCCATCCAATCTCTCCGTCCTTCTCCGCTAACCGTTTGCGTGCGGATTCCTCATCAGATTGCGTGCCCGACAGCTTATTCTTTATCCAGTCCAGTTCTTTTCGCGTACTCACTAACTCCGCTTGCGTTTTGTGGGTTTCTGATTGCGTCTCGGTGGACTTTATCTTAAAGTATTCGATTTCTTTCCGGGCGCCCTCGATGTCCGGGACCTCCTCTATCTCTTCGGCGCGGCCGGCCGTGGAGTCGAGGGCTCTCTCGAGAAGTCCTGCGTAGCGCTTGACGACCCACTCGTTCGGGGCTGCCGGGAATGCTGAGCGGGGGATTGCGGTAGTTGGTACGGGTCGTTGTGTCGCCGAATCAATTACGACGCGCTTTGGAGCTTGGAGGAAGGCTGTTAGACGTTGGTATTCTTCATCTGGGTTTAGTAGAACTTGTATGAGCATCCAATGTTCGAAGCCGTCGATTGTTAATGCCGGTTGCGGGGGTCGGCGTTTTCCATCGCCGATGGGATGTGGTATCAGAAGGTATTGGCAATTTAACTTGTTGTAGAGGTCGGTAAGAATGCTGGGATGGGTTCTTGCTTTCGAGAACAATTCTACAAACGTCAGCTTTGCTTAAGTCGAGGCTAGAGCTAAAATATACTTGTTTGGCGATCACTATAAGTTAACAGCGCCGCATAGTACATCGACATCTTGGTTGGAGAAAGGATGCAGGGTGGTGAATGATCGACAATACATTCTTTGTTCTGCGATTATTAGCACACTCCCGAAAACCGAGAGAATACACTCACTATGCATGCCGCAACACCCCGGAACAATGATCGCATAGCAGGGCTTGGGCCCATAGGTAACTTGGAATCTTCAACAAGTGCATGCCAATACTGAGCGTCTGGTTCGGCATTATTCATGGCAGCTGGTGATCCTGAGGCTGGGGCAGGTGCATTTCCCTGAGGTGTCTGGTTTGGCGGGTGACTATTCTGAGGATTATGCGTGGCATCCGGCGGGGCTTGTGTCGCTGGATGTTGATTTGAAGCGGAAGGAGAATTGTTATTATGATGTTGCTGGCTCGAGGGCTGAGGTGTCGGGTGGGCCGGCGAATTGGCAGCATGCGATTGAATTGTAGGTTTTTCCGGGCGTGGTCCGTAACCGTTTTGTGGTGGTGAATATGCCGGTGGAGGAGCGGGGGAACCGCTGGAAGGGGGGGGATTGAACCCTTGGGAACCTTGATACTGTTGCGGATGGGGATGAGCTGCTGGAGGGTTTTGGTGATAGCTTTGTTGCGGCTGTTGATGCTGGATGTTTTGCGGCTGTTGGTGCTGGTGTTGGAGATTTTGTGGCTGCTGATGCTGGGGTTGCTGATGCTGGGGTTGCTGATGCTGAGGTTGCTGATGCTGGGGTTGTTGATGCTGGGGTTGTTGATGCTGGGGTTGTTGATGCTGGGGTTGTTGATATTGCGGTTGAGGCTGCTGTGTTTGCGGATGTTGCAACGGTTGTTGCTGTTGCTGTGCCGGTACAATCGGCTGCTGATTTGTATTATACGGTCCTGGTAATGGCACAGCGGGGTATTGCTGGGTCGGGGGATTTACCGGTTGATATCTAGCGGGCCCTCCAGCCGAGGGAGAGTAGTTCGGTATCGGGTTGCTGTTATAAGTCGTCTGCGGAGGCGCCGGCCCAGCGCCGGTCGTGCCAGCCGCTTGCGGGGGAAAGAAACCTCCCGAAGGTCCCACAACCGGGCTAGTCAGCGTAGTGGCACCCGTGCCCGGAACAGGCGTGAAGGACGGCTTCGAGGAGAAAAAGTTGAGAGTCTTTAGCATACTTCCGCCATTCTTATCCGGCGACACTGGCGGAGGGGGTGAAAACTGGGGAGCTAGGTAGGGTTGCTGCGGGCTCCCGGCAGGATATCCACCGGTGGTATTGATCGGCGGTGGTGCACTGGGATTGCCCCATCCTTGGGGAGGATTCGGTGATTGATTGTATGCCATGAGTGGTGTTTTCGACTATTTTTGAATTGCCTTGCCCTGGTGCGCAAAAGCTGCGGGGAATGCGGAGTTATAAACTCGGTGGGGCTGAAAAATGGCGTTCCACAAAGTTCGCGAGTTGGTGATACAGCCAAGCAGTGGAACACCTTGTTCGGGTTCCTCCGGGTGATCCTTACCTAAATACGTCTGCCTCGCTTACCTTGCGCCCACCTTATTTGAGTTAAGCTTTGATTCGCGATGAATTATTTCTTGCGGTTTGCCCATTTTCCGGTATTTGATTACTTATGGGTTTACTACTCGCGATCGCCTGCTATTGCATATGGGCAAAAAATTGTCCGGAGCCTCAAGATTTTGCCCATATGCAATAGCAGTCGTTTTTACAAACATCAGGCAATCACGAGTACAGTGACAATTTGGCTTCCTTGTCTAGAACCCAAACCCCTTTCCCGCTGAGGCTTGGGTGGTACATGTGACACGAGGGCGGTGGGTGTCAAAAGCTACCAAAACCGAGCCGGCTCGCACGCCGAGAACGTAGCAGTGGCGCCTGCGTAGCCGAGTGGCTTGGAAGTTGGCGCCAGAAAAGGAGCTGTGATGGCTTTTTCCCCTAATTACCTGCCGTTGCACCAAAACCAATCAGGACCAAACATTGCGAGGGAACTCCGTAGCCGGAGTATAGTACTTTTCAAAGAGAATATTGTCCGTCTTCAATCACCAAAGGATTTTTAACCACGGTACAAGTCCAATGAGAATTATGGCTCCATATAGAGTGGGTGATCCTCTACCCACTAATAGACAGAAAATAGAAATATCTCAAGTTGTCGTGGAGACATTGGGGTTTCAAATTTTGGTAGGAGAATGCTCGTGAGAGGGTAATTACTGTTAAATGCCTTGGCAGGGACTGTTAATTGATATTTGCCAAGATATTAACCTAGAAATTGCAAATCTTGGTAAATTAACCTACTGCGAATTTATTGGAATAAATGTCCGCTTACAGAGTTCCCTCATCATACCAGCACCATACGCAGGTAGAGTATTCTGTAGGAATCATTCCCGACCTCCACCTCTTGATGCCGATGTCTTCATCTTTTCTCGCGTGAGAGATCCCGGGTCGACACTGGTCTCTACTTGAGTAGATTTCCCTGTGCTACCTTGGGCAGATCCTAACTTATCATTAGTCTGCACACTAAGCTTAAGAATAGTTAGGAAGGTGATTCTCCTCGAAAAAGAAGAATCTCGCTCGCAATCTCTGCTCGAATTGTGCGCCCGAAATACGATCACCCACTCGGCCTCTTCACCGTCAGCTCTAAGCTGTCGCATGTTCGTGATAGGCACCCCAGAGCTCAGAATCCATAACAATGAAGCCTCATAAGATTATGTCAGCAACCAAACAGAGGAAAGAAAGGGGTGGCAGTTGCACGGTTGCACCCCATGTCCTGGGAAAATCGGGAAAGCTCTAGCTACCGTATTATCAGAAGCACTAAAACAGAAATAAACTTATTCCCACGAGAGAAGAATACAAAATTCCGAGGGATTAGAGTTAAAATGAGGGAAAGCAGCATGGAGAAGAAGAACAAAAGATTCACACAATGAATGCCCCACATTATAGCCGAGGAGCTATGAAAGTCCCTTGAAGTAGAAACGAAGTAGGCAAGGAACTCGCACGGGTGTGGGGATAGCCCACTACTCGAGTACAGTACGAGTACACACTTTTCAATTCCTCGCATACCCGTAAGCGGCTATCTGCAGTGCTATTCCCTCCCATCCTGCGAGCGCATTTACGAACCTTGAAAGCGCACGTGATCCATAATCCACCCACCTCTTCCCCCGCAAAATCTTAGCAGCAATATGGTCTCACTATTTTATTCTCCCAATTATCCGCCGGGATATGGTATAATACCGTCTCTTTTTTTTTCCAAAAAGAGCCCTCATTTTTCCGCTCATCCATCTCATCTCGGGGCTTTAGTTTTTCGGATCTATTTTGCGAAACTCCTCTTGAAAGAAGGCGGGAGCCAGAAGCCCTCAGTGTTTTAGGTGCGCTTAGTAAAATAGCCGGGTAACAAATTCTTAATCTGGCCTGGTTCCAGAAAGCTCGGCAATTATTCGCCCAATTCTTACATAAGCGAGCGAGGCGAGTTCACACAAAGCAACCTCTGAGTTAAGGAGCAGAGACCTTTTTTCCCGAAGAGCTTACATCAAGGGACAAGTACAACCAAAAAACACTTCCTCATACCGCCGGGAGACGGAAACAAATTTACCTCAGAATATCCGAGATAAACTTCCTCTCCAGAAACTCACTATTCAGCCACCCTAATCACCAGAGTAACCAATTAAAAATAATCAAACGATCTCCAACAATCAACAATGGATTAAAACTAATCTACTAAACAAACTACCCCTACCCCCCATGAACAGAACAAGATACCCCCAACCCCACCCGCCATTCCCCCACTAACTAAGCAACCCCTACCGTTTACCCCCCTAGCAAACTCACTTCCTCCCCTTCCCACCCTTCTCATCGGGATGAACCGCGTCGACAACCACCACGTCGACAACCACCGCGTCGACAACCACCACCTCCCCGGGAATAGGTGGCGCGACGAGCCTTGTCGGAACCATCCAAGTAGGAGGTAGCACCACCGCCTGGTTTGATCCCGGAGGCCCAATGGGAAGGACATAGACTTCGCGGTCGTTTGTGGTGGGAGTCTTGGATGCCATTGTAGCTTCTGTTTTCCTGTTTTTGTCTTTCGAAGTTCGGGTAATTAAGAGATTTGTGATGATTTTTTCCTGGCTATGGCGATTGCGAAGGAGGTGGGATGGTGTGTGGCTAAGGGTGGGGCTTAATGTGGGGTTATATGTACTTTCTGGGATTATTCAAGGGGTGAATTCTAGCCCGTTGAAAAGTGAGAATTCATATCTGGTACGGTCATGATCGGGATGGGTTTTGGTCTCGGGGGTTTTTGGCTGGATGTCTCAGACACATAGATTTGAACGCGGTCACGTAGCGGTATGGGGGAAACGAGTTTCTTGGTGTGAGAACTGGGTTCTGGATTTTAGCGTGTGGAGGGCTTGAACTTTGAGACATGGACCGGACAATGAAGTTGCGTGAAACAAATATCTTTGAAGATTAGCCGAAGAGTTGTTTGTACGGTCTCTGGGGGCAACAAGTGGATGACGGGAGTCGGGGGAACTCTACCCGTCACCGTGTGAGATTTATCGTGTCTGTTTCTTGGACCCCGCGTTGTGCGCACCTGAAAGATCGACGTCACCGGTAATCACTCGTGACTAAGGCCCTTCCGGTGTCTGTTGGAAATATCTCCATGGTACCGGTAGAAATCTCGCAGATATGCCAGCGCTAAGAACAATCCTTCTGTTACCTACCCCTCCACACTGTTACTCTTATACCCCCCCCCCCCCCCATACACTTCGCGACCTATTCATGCCTTCCATATCCTCTTCAAATTCATCTCAACCCAGCAAATCCTACCAACCCTCCCCCATCAATCTCCCGTACCCACAAGAATTTTAGTAGCAGCGGCGCTTGAGAACGAAGCTAGGCCGAGATCTCGGCGAGGCTTAAGACTCCAGTTAATCCCATCAGACTACTCGAGTACCCATAAGCGAAGGCAAGATAGAGAATCAAAAGAGGAAAAAAACCAATAAAAATAAGTGCAGAACCCACTATAGATATGCCAAATTTCGAGGCTATAGTACCTAGAATTTGACATGGTTTTTCCCGTTCACTCAGCCGTTCCGTGCTAAAGAGCAGCTTGTGGGATCATGGCGTCTCACCCCAATCCGAGAGCAACGCTTGGCATATAAAGTTACCCCCTTTCAGCGACACAACTCAAGCCCATCATCGCCCCCCAGCGCGGTATTCTCCACCACTCGTTTCCCGTCCCCCCCTCTGATTCCAGTGGGGAAAGTCTCAATGCCATGTCTATCATTGGCGCCACCAACTAACTCTACAACCCCCAGCCAGAGAAAAACATAAAAAAAACTCAAATTCTCATATGAAACATAAAATCTTCTATCCCATATACAATAATACAATACAAAACGTCCTAACCGTTATACTCCGAATCCCCCTTCCCGGTAAAAACTGTCAACAACAAAAAAACAATAATCTTACACTACTGGCATTACACACCTCCGAGTGAGGCACCATGCATCAACAGCAACAACACAACCCAGGACATACAAAATTACACCCAAGCGCGCTGAGTATAGCACTCAGGAAGAAGCCCCCGACCGCGAAGCCAATAATCTTCCCGAGGTTGAATCCTTTCTTCCCTTTCGGGATAGGTAGGTCGGATGCTTGAGCCCCAGTCCCGCCGGTAGAAGTAGAGTTCGGCAAGTAGGGATTCGACGTCCTGGTTGCCGTGGTCACTTAAAAGTCAATTAGCCCCAATGCACTTTTCCTGTGAGAGGGGAGGAAACATACTAGTCGAACTGCAGCCCGCCGTCTTCACCGGTTGCCCGTAGCTATCCCAGCAACTAGTCGTCGCCGTCGCTCCCCCAGAAGGCGGGAATAATAGCCCCGTCGTAGCGGGGGTGTACTCGAAGCCGCAGTACTTTGCGACAAAGGCCATTAGGCCGTTGTACTCCTTTACCGTCGCGCATACCCCGCTGCCCTCGGTCTCCAGGCAGCGCTGTGCTTGCTGTCCGATCTGTGGCTCGTTTTGCGCGGGGCAGAAGCAGGCTTTTGTCTCGCAGGATGTTAGGTAGAAGATGGAGATTTGGTCTACTCGGTTGCTGGGTTCGCCGGCTATGCATTTCTTCTGGCAGGTGGTTAGGTAGGGGTAGTCCGAGAGTTGGTAGACTTCGTTTTTTAGGCTGACCGAGGCGGTGACTGAGGGGGTGAGGGTTGTGAGGAGCAGGAGGGTGAGAATTGTGCGGAGGGTGAGAATTGTGCGGAGGGTGGTGATCATTATTATTGGTGTCGTTTTTTTTTCCTTCTTGCTGGTTCGTGAGGGTGGTGGTGGTGGGAGAGCTCGCGCGGGCTGGGGCGTGGGAGTGTAGAGATGGGAGAAAAAAGTATGCCCGGCTTCCTACATTGTGGCGACGGGAAAGTGTTTTATACTTTTTTACTATTGCTCTCCCGTACCCTCCTATCTGCTATACCGGTAGTCTTCCCCTCATGTTCTGCTCTCTCGTCAGGCACTCCCAGTGCCTTGGCAACCCCTAGTATGATGTGTTGGTTTTCTTCTTCTCGCAAGCCGCAATATAGCACAGACCGTAACACAGCAAGCCCCAAGACTCCACAAGTTGCACAAAATATGCTCACCACTCTACCGGAATCGTACGAGTTAGGCAGGGAGTTCCTCCCCTGCTATCGCATTCCTTTCCAATATACCCAAAATGCTCGACTCTGAAGTTCCGCGGATCAGCTCAAAACCTAATCCGATACAACTCTTCCGAACGGGGTTGTCTTATTAGAATAAGCTTAATTCATCGCCTTCTCACATTCCTCTACCCTTCAAAAACATGGCTTTCGATTGGGCTGCTGGTTTTGTGGAGCTACTTGAGCGAAAAGCCCGTCTAGACCTTTCCCATCGGTACTTGTGTTCGAGTAACAGTGCTCAAGGCGACTTACCCATTGAGGCTCAATACAAAAGAAAATACAAAGGAGTATAAAATAGCACCACCAATCCTGGAGAGCCCCGAAAGTAGATGTCTAACCTTGCGCCAGATGTGGCAGGGTGCGCTTACGAGCCAATAGGAAGCAAGTGATTGCGGCGCTCCAGGGTACAGTCTCTCATGGGGTCGTGACGAATATCAGGAGGTGACGAACAGGGATCGGTAGCAGGTATTTTTTTCGTTACCCTACTTTGACTAATTCGATTTTTTGTTGCCAAATACCCCTATTCGTCACCTCCT
>Ga0307517_10002017_pt1 | contig 33033 bp, 18 predicted proteins | sample 23_EM_MG_FD_194515 | JGI IMG/M metagenome (GOLD analysis project Ga0307517, IMG submission 194515) | Populus trichocarpa ectomycorrhiza microbial communities from riparian zone in the Pacific Northwest, United States - 23_EM | ecosystem: Host-associated > Plants > Roots > Unclassified | place... | reverse complement strand
AAGGGCCAAATGTTTAATGTATATTTATCTGTACAGAAGCAAGCAAGAGTTTAAAGGGTCAAGAATGTGACAAGACTTGGACGAGGAAGCAGGCATTTTACACCATGATAGTGATTACACGTGTCAAATATACAATGACAAAGCAAGAATTATCACTTGGGCCCATAAGCTTTTGTCATTATTAAGAAACAATTAGAAAAAAAAAACTAAAATCAATTAGGTTATTTTCCCTGTTACCAAAACAATTAGGAGCAGCTTAGATTACTTCATTGTTAATTTTATAAATTTTTAAAATTAATTGAGATGTGTGTAAGTATTAATTTAAATACTTATAATTAAAAAATATTTAAAGTAATTACAGGGTGCGTGTCATATGTATTACCCAAAACCACGTATCTGTCGGCTTTGCACCCTCTTTGGCAGCATCTATCTCTCCATTGCATGCCAAGGAGATTTTAAGATTTGAGGAGGAACCAAAGGCAAAAACGACATGGCTGACTGATCTTTTTGCTTACTTTATTAAACAGGTGCCGACAGACAAGACCAAACAAGGCAACCACCACACAGGCACCCCACTAGCGTCCGTTTTGTGCAGGTTCTCGGCGTATTTCTAGGGTTCTCTAAGGTTCATGACCTGAACCACCACCACCACCACCTTCCCCTGCTCCAATATGGCCAAATGCTAGAAAGTGGGCTAAGCAATTTTACTGCTATTTTAAAATTCGCTATAGCTAGATTGTGAGCTCAATTGCTAGCTATCGAGGGCAGGCTAGCTCTTGCTTTCCTGTTGATAGCGTTGAGTTTTTCTAAATTGCTGCTTTTGTTATTTCAATTAATGAGTAGTGCTGTACTGCTGTTGGTCTTAAATTATGGAGAGGTATTGAGCTTTTGATATTCTATAATTGTTAATTAATAATAGAAGAAATAAATATAAGAAAAAAAACATAAACTGGATCTGACGTGTCATGTCCACATTATGCATATTTTTTTTTAAATTTTTAATAGAAGAAATAAATAATTTAATTAAAGATATATATAATATTTCAATGTGCTAGTACACGGTGAATTGGGAATAATTGAAGGTTGGATAATAATAATAATATATTTGTAATGCCCGGGTACAATTGGTGGGCCTGCTCAATTATGAAAGTGTTTAATATCTGACGTGTCATGTCCTCTTTGACACTTGGCGATGCTGAGGTTAAATGCCAACACCTGCCCCCCACACAAACTAGATCTTGTGTGAAGTGAAAATATACCTTTCCAGACTGTTTACATTTCCAAAATTGGATTAATAAATTAATTTCCACCTCTCCATCGATCAATTAGAGAGCTAAGAACAACATATTGCTTGAAATTGGTTTGTGTAAGAAAAAAATCAATTATATTCAAAGAATTCATTGCAATCGTGGTTAAGATACATAATGTTTTCCCTGCTATTAATTGTTTTAATTCATAGGAACCAAATTTTCTAGTATTTTTTTTTTCTCAATTGTCATGGTGTCACACACACACCGAATAGCACAAATAAAAGTGGTTTATATTTAGAAGTGTGGTTGTAGTTGTTTTTTAAAGTGTTTTTTATTCAGAAATGTATTAAAATAATATTTTTTTTATTTTTAAAAATTATTTTTGATATCAACACATCAAAATGATCTAAAAATACCAAAAAATATTAATTTAAAATAAAAAAATAAAAAATTTTCAAATTTTTTGAAAAATACTTTTAAAACACAAAAATAAATAAGATCTTAAATTTATATTGATTTTAACAACAAAAAACAAAACACACACACATATATAATTTTTTATATGAGTGGCCAATCCTCCATCGATTTAATCCATTATTTTGATGAGATTTTGTAATCCCATGAGGGAAAAAAGTGTATATTTAAAGAGATGGTACAATAATTTAAAATAAATTTATTTTTGTGATAATTTTGAACATAATACATAAAAACATGTTTATTTTGCCTATACTATCTCTATATATTTTTTTTCTGTCTTAGAAAAAACAACTTAATGGCAACCAATAGTTTTTGTTTGGATCATATTAAAATTTCAAATGGAATCGGATTTGTATTGCAAATAGAATTATTTTATTTTATGAATCTTCCTAGCATGAATAGCGTGTCTTGTTCTATATAAAATAAATCATCAAACATTAGAAGTTAAGATAGATTCCAATTACGTTACATGATTGTTTTGCAAGCAAGTTTTACTTCCTGCCTGCTTGATAAGAAATCGCCTTGTTTCCTTAATTGACTAATTATTAATTTTCCAACATGATCACGATGATCATGTAATTTCCCCAACATAATTATGTGCTATCCTAATTAAAATTGCCGGCTGGACCAAGCAAAAAATTACAAAGTGCAAAAGTAAAAGTGGAGCCCGGTGGTGGGACATGTCCACTTCAATTGAGAGGAAGTACATCTAAAATCATACTTTCCCTTTTTTTTTTTAATTTTTTTTTACTACCGTTCAAGAATTAATGATTGTCTGCTCAGAAAATATAAAGGGAAAACAAGAAAGAGAAGAGTACTATGGATCCATCATCTCATCTGTGGACCACTAGCCCATATAAAAGTGGAACCCTAATGGAGAAATCAGGCTACATAAAGGAAGCCACACAAAGTAAAAGTAAAACCCTATTGGAGAAATTAACTTTGATGGGGTATTATGTATGATTCAAGGAAGAAGAAGAAGAAGAAGAAGAAGAAGATGTTGAGGGAAAAAAGCCAATAATGCTAATTTGACATACAACACTACCAGCCATTATGGGATCCCACGCAACCCCAACTTTAGTTTTTAACCTTGCATGCCATTTGGGACAAAAAGACAATTTAATAGGAGGCCATGTCATTGGACAATGAACTCAACTTGAAAATATTGCCCCTTCTGCTTCCTGTTTCTTTATTCACCACGAAAAAAAGCCTAGAAATTTGAAGCTCGACACTTTACTTTACCCTAAGCTAAGAAAAGCTGATAGGCCACTTATGAGATGTGGCATAAAAGCTTCCCCACTGATCTTAATTTAGCATCTAGCCTTTTTCGAGGCAATTACTCTTTCGGGTCATGTTCTTAGAGGGGATATAATACAAAACCAAGAATCAATTACACTAACTATCCGATATTAACAATAATCAAGAAAACTTAGGTTCAAAATGATGTCTAATTCAGCACCAATCAAGCAATCAATCACATGTATAGCCTGATTTAGTGATGCTCTCAAGGAAGGAGAGCAATACGATGGATTTGGATAGCCTATAACTTAATTTTGACATGCAAGGATTGATTGCAGATAAAATAGAAGAGTAGATGGGAGTAGAAGTGAAACAATGAAAAAATTTCTATGAACTACATATAATGTTTTTCTTCTTTCTGAATTATCTTCATGTTTTTACCGAGAGTGACTACAATTAGTCATCAAGACATGTTAACATGGACACTAGCAGTCATGACAGAATCACATACTGGGCAAGAACCAATCAGATTGGACCCACATAATGTACACAGGCAAAGATGCCTGCACGGCAGCAGCAGCACACTTGACTCCCTCTCCCCACACTTTTTACACATCCTGTTGTGGTTAAGATTATCCTTAACCACTACCATCTTATCCTTCACCGCACCCTCTTCTCCACCAGCTAACGTGCACCTCCCATGATCACTACTTCCACAGCAACTGGATTCTGCATCATCTGCCAGAGTGGCAGCGCCACCACTTGCGTGCGCCAAGACTTGTTCTAAATTGCTCCGTAATGAATTTGCTGTGGCCTCATTGGCTTGTGCTAAATCCCTCCAAATTTGATTCTCTACGTATAAACTCTTCGCTTTTTCTTGAAGAAACCAGTTTATTTTTCCCATTCTTTGAATCTCTTCGTCTTTCTCTTTCACTTTCTTAATCATTCCTTCTTGTATTGCTGATACCAACATTCTTGATTGCCTCTTTTTCCTCTCTTCAAGTTCCATTCTAACTTTCTGATTCTGAAAATCATTTTTTTCATATAAAAAATGAGCACAATATATACCGAAGTTTTGATTTTTATCAAAATTTAAATAACCCCGGAGCACAAAATTTATGAAAAACAACAACTTACATGATCATCAATGAAACGGTCGATTTCAGATTGCTGTTGTTGGATCTGAAAGAGGATATCGTGATCAATAAAAGAAGATAAAGGAGAGACTTTGGTCTTTTGAGAGGCATGAAAAGCATCAAAGTTGTCATCATTGATCGAGTCTCTAGCCCTCTTTCTTGGAGCAGCAACAGCAGGAACATTGTAGGTGAGACTACTATCATCTTTATTAGAAGCCTTAGCAGCAGAAATTGGGTCACAACCAAGAGAAGACTGATAGAACGACATGAGTGTTTCAGGCACTGGTTCATTGAAAACAAGGCCAGAATCCATCTGGGTATTGTATAAATTCATGTTTGCGTGATTTGCTTTCACAAGATCCCTGCGAAACAAAAAAACCCATGTAAGAAAAACAACGATAAATTGATGATGATAACCATAAAAGACAGAAACCTGGTGGTTTAGAGTATGTTTTAGTACCTGTTTGTGATAAGTTGTGAAGGGAAATTGAGGCTCATATGAGGAGTTTCAACTGCCATGAGGAGTGGTTAAAACTCTTTGCTTGTGAATTTTGGTTGTGGAGAAGAAGGAGAGAGATGTATGAGAGAGTCTTGTGAGGGAGCAAGAAATATATGCTTGAGAGGGGAGAGGGCATGCAATATAAATGATGGCACAATAGGATTTGGGTTTTCTAGGTTTGGCCATGAAGAGAGAGAAAATAAAAAATAAAAAGTCAAAAGACTGACTTCTAGATAGAAAAAAAAGGGAAGAAATATAATTTTTTTAACAATATTTATTTGGTTATTTATTTATTTATTTTCCTTAAATTAACTTCCTAGACAAAAACCCTTCTAGATTTTCTAAATTCCCGAGTGGATTTGGCCTGTTTTTTAGAAAAAATAAATAAAAAAGATTTAGGGGCAATCATGGGATTTAAACATCCATGAAAGTTAATCACTGTTTTTAAAATTTTATTAACTGAAAATTAACAATAATAGCGGCATATCTGCCAGTCACCCACGTATCAAATGCATGCTATTTAGCCACGTAAGCAGATGCTAAAATCCAAAAAACCACCCCAATAAAAAGAATATTAATAAAAAAAAGAAGCAAAAAGAGGTTCACGCCTCATAGGGAACGTGATCGTGGTTGGGTCCAAATATCGCACGTGGGACAGGTAGTGGGTCCCGCGCTCTACACGTGTGAGGTGGGTTAGTGATGTTGCAGCAGTGTGTCTACTGTTTTTGACGATTCACAATTTGTTTGCCCACGTTTGTGGACCCTACAAGAAGAACAAGAGTGGGTCCCATTTCAGTTTCATTTCAGTTTCCCTGTTTTGGCTACCTTGTCCCCTTCTTTAACTGGCGCGTGTTTTTTCTTTTTCCTTACAACTAGGCATGGGTTGCTTATTTGGTGGGGCCAGCATTTTTTTCCTTAAAAAATAAAAAGATTATCATTAATTACTGTTCTTACATGAAAAATGAAAACAGTACTACGCTTTTATTTTCTATTTTAAAAACACAGACATTCATTATAAAATTATTTATAAAACAGATTTAATTAAAATCTTTTTTATTTTTTTATATTTTTAATTCCACCCTAAGAACATAACATCCTGATAAAATCAGTTACTGTAATTAGGCAAATTTGACAACATCTGTGATTTCTTTTTATCTGATTGTCAACGAATGAGATTAATGCTTCCACAACAAGTACATTGAACTTGAATAGAATATAATATAGACTTACTTGGTCATTTGCATGAATAAAAATGACCAGATAAATATAATTTTCTTTCTTGACCATATAATATAATATTTATTGTCAGTTATTGATAACATAACACGACTGAATTTCTTATAAATATATAATTAATAATAATAATATACAGAAGATGTAGCAGGTGACTTGCGTGGATATTGTTAAGTGTTGGAATTTATTTATCTTTTCCCTTGAGCAATTGATTGTATTTGACTTTTTTTTCTTCTCTAAAAAAGTCCTTTGAAATCCCATGCTGATCATATCATTAATAGAAATTTGGCGAGAGAATTGGGATCTCAAATTGAGGGTGGTTTTGACTCTGGATTGGAATAAAATGAGTATGAGGTTTACCAAAACCAAAGGCATTCCTTAACGCTAACCACATTCTAGAATATGTTTAGGATTGAGAAGGTAATAATTCCCAAGCCCTTTTTTCTTTCAGAAATTGTAAAACCTTCCAATGGAAACGGTAGTTTCTAGATACAGACTTTTATCAAAATTACTTTGTCATTGAACAATTTCAGTTATGGGATTTGTTTGATCACTCATTTCATAAATGAAATTCTTGAGAAAATGATCTTCACAAGAACCTTTCTGTAAAATCATTACACTTTCTTATCAATATTTTGGATATATATGGGATCTAAATGCTCCAAATTTGGCTAATTACTTCAACACCTACACTTACTATCCATACTCGCAATATTTTTACCTTGTAGTCTTTTGAAAATGATGGGAAACCCATTTATAATCTTAGGAGGGGAAGGCATCCCCTTGTTGAGATAGTAAATTTAAATGAAATCCATGTAGATAGTAATTTTATAATACTCATAATTAAGATGGTAATTTTGATTCCTAAGTTAAGCTAGACTTATTCTTGCCATCGCATGCCAATTTTGGATGAAAATTAATCTTCATATATACCATAATATATAGTGTCGTTCATACAGCATATTCTCCATATGCCCCGACAAGGGTTTAGGTTTTTGCATCCAGCTAATAGCTAAATGCATATAAAGATACCCACTGATATTTTTTTTTTCTCCAAGTAGAATCATAAATGCACTATATAGATCGATCACTTGTGTGATCTTCTTGCTGCCAAATGGAAAAAGTTCTTGGTGCTTGCCACGCTTACCTTAGATACCTTAACGTTCAAGTTGGGTGGGCAGACCGAATGGACCAATGTAGGACAAGTACTTTTTAATTTACAGGCAAGAAAAAGTCAATAGAAAGTTAGTTTGTGGATGGAGTATCAAATTTTCCATGAAAGTGATGTATTCAAGTTTAATATGAATTTAATGAGTTGAGTATTGTCTTCCCTTTGAGAGAGAGAGAGGGATTATACAATAAATGATTCGGAAAACGTAGTTGAATTCCAAATGTCTAACCATAACCAATCTCGTCTAATTAATAAATGGATTTGATCAAATAAAAATAATACTTGAAAGGCCACAAAGAAGAAAAGGGTTGAAATGTATGGAGAATATATAAAAGATGAGTCAAATTTCACAAATTTCAAGTATTCTCCATCAACCAAATTAGATGGTCCCCCAAAACCAAAATTGAATCCATCATGGCCAAATCTTGGAACCATTATCATATGCTATTGACAAAAGTGAATGGAGATATTGAACAGTCACCCCACCATGTCCCAAACCAATCTAACATCCCCCCACACTCAAGCACAATCAAAGGTTAAAGGAGAAAGAAGATTAATTAAAGAAAAGAAAATTAAAAAGAAAAGGAGTTGCCTCAAGAAAAGAAAGCAAAATATATAAATTTCGACAGATGGATTCCCATATCCACCGTCCCCTTCTCATCTTTCACTCTTTTTTTCATTCCCTCTATTATTGCTCACTCTTCAACATCATTACCCCCTATTGTGCACAATACCTTGAAACCCTATGTTTGCTTGATTACATTACTTTAACCACCTTAAAAGACAACGAAAGTAATGGAACAAAGAGAACCTCGTAAAAGCAAGCAATATCGATCCCTCTTTTATATTAACGTTGTATATATGTAGATTAATGTGTACACAGTAGGTATCATCATGGGCAAGGGGTCATAGTGTGAATTATAAATACTTAAGTAATCTTGACATGGGCTTGAATAGCTTATGTAAGAATAGAGATACAAGGCGATTAGGAATTTCAGAAAAATCGTCCACTTTAAAGGCAACTCCAAACTCACATACAAAAGTACATTTTGCTTACAAAAAGTTGGAACATCATTATCCCATGAATATTCTTAACATGTAGAAGCCACCTGTCTTTTCTTCTTTTTCTTTTTTCTTGAATTCTTTTATGCTAATAAAAGAAGATCTAGTTAAGTAATCAGGCTTTCTTTGTCCATGCCGATTTTCAATCGATTGCATATTGTGATTTTTACGTCAAAGAAGTTTGTAAGTAAGTGTTTTATGCTACAGACTTTTTGATTGAGCGAGGAAGATGCATCACACATAATAAGTTTTATTTGATGGAGCAACATATATAATAATATCTCATTGCTTGTAAATATTGAAAAACCGACGGAAAGAGGCCTAGAAGAAACTTTCTTTTTTTAATTTCTTCCCATATGCTTCGAATGAAATTAATTCCTAGATAGAATTGAAGATATCCTTTTGAAAAAGGAGTGTTTTAAGCATCAAAAGCCACTACCTCTGCCATCCACTCTCACTTTATTTTACCATCTTCAATATCTTTTCAAAGGTTGGAATTATATGCCTAGCCACTAGGAAGATCCCATGATGATTCAAAAAGCTCTCAAATGTGGGAGCCACCCCAACACGAAAAATAGCAATAGCGAGAACATCAATTCATTGGTTTCCCTGCCTCATTTAGGATTTTCCAATCTCTCCCACTCTTGTGAATTTTCTAATCTAAATTGTAATCTTGCAAGCATGAGATGAAGCAGAATCACTTTACTACAAATTTGGAGGGGGAACTTCTTAAAGTAAGCATAGCTACAACATATAGTTAAATGTGCTGGAAGTCATTGATTACAAAGTGTCCATTCTTTTCAACTAAAGCAACAAAAGGAGGGCATTGGGTCCCTCTCCCCATATCTTAAGCATAAGACTAAGTTATGATTATTGACCTAATTGAAAAGGATACGAGATCCAATTTGAGAAAGAGAGAGAGAGAGAAGAAATTAGGTCCCTCATTTAGTTCTAATGACATGACATCACTATAAAATGTTCATTGTTCAAGGATGGAGCCACCTCAAATGTTTGTCATTGTGTTTTTTTTTTCTTTTTGCGAAAATTAACCCCTAGTTTGCCCCAAATTGATTGTGCATGGTAGGTCATACATAAAAACATGCCTATTATTCAGTCAATAGACTATGCACCTAATTAATGATGTGATTGAGTTTTTGAATGTTGATTTCTCTCTAATTACCAAATTCCTTTTGGATAAATGTATTTCTTAATTTCCATACTCACATCAATAATTACTAAATTTTACATTAATCTCTATTTAATCCCAATTATCGAAACAAATTTCATTAAACTGTGCACAATTATGGACCTCAACCACCCATTTATTATCTAGAAAATGAAAGGAAGAACTTTTATTTATTCATGAAAATAAAATTGAATATTCAACTATCTATTCCATTTTCTAGAAATATTTGATCAGACATGCATGAACCTTCAGAATTCACATGGCTGCTTCGGAGAAGCAAACTGAAATTGAATAATTCATGCATCTAATCATGGATGCCTTTGACAAAGGGTAAAAAAAGAGTTCTTTATTAATGGTGACAGGCAACAAAATACGTGTAAAAAACAATTGAATGAATGCTTATAATTTCAACCAGGTAATGTAAAATATTTGTCTTGGCATGCACTACATCACCACCAATTAAAGGCAACACGTTTTCATGCAGTCGAACAGGTTCCAAGATAAGATATATATGCTATTGTGATTAATATTTAACCTATGAAAAATAAGACTTTAGTATAATGAAGATTAAAGGACACATGCAAGAGACAAAAATAAAGTGGCCTCCTTGTATATATCTCTATTCGAAGTGGCAAGACCTAACTAATTACGGGGAGTGATTTTTTTCTTGATTCAATATTAGTGTTAGAGTCGAAACATTAATGATGATGATGATTTTTATTTGTATCTCATTATATTTTCATCAAAATTTCATTTATAATTCTTGATTTCTAGCAAGTTCACGACTGTGTGTGTGTGTGTAGTAATTATGTAGCATCGATCATCGAAAAATTCCCTCTCAAATTAGAGATTTATCCTCATAAAATAATGTTGTCGATAGACACCAATCATAATGAAATTGATATATATTTTGATTTTCCATGAAGCTACATCCTATACTACTCGAATCAATTAGTTTTTTTTTATCAACAAACATAATCTAACTTTTCTGCTTTTCCCACTGTCACAAACAAGAAAAACAAGACACATTTGAGCATATCTTTTACATTTTCCAAGCCAGAAATTAATGCAAGTACTTATTCTTGGCATCATCGATCCCATACATAGCATATAGTAGCCCCCAATCTTGTACTGGCTTGTGTCATTATCATAGAACTCTGTAGATACATTTGAATTGCACGCCAACAAATAATTTTTGACAATATAATGTGTACATACATAAAAATGTGAACCAAACTGATTGATCGATCAGGACTTGGCCACACCAATCACTTTCTTGTAATTTCTCTTTTGGAGGCTGCTAGAGTTAAACACGATAGAAATCTTGTTTTATAATTTTTTTCTAGTGGTATTGTCATTAGTCGTGTACTTTATTATTTTCGTGTTAACATTATCAATCGTGGGCCAAATCTCCAGCTTTCAATCTTGTAATGATGTTGATGTATACAAATTTTTGTTCATCTTTTCTTACATGTCGAAACATTTCTAGATTAAAGGTTAGTACTTGTTTGATTTCTGTCTTAAATACAAATATTCACATCTCTATCTTTTCTTTAGAAAAAACCCAAGCTGAAAAAAAATAAAAAAAATTGTACCCATCTTGATTTTTCTTGGTGAGAACTCAACTTGGGAGTCTCTTTCCTTGACAAACCCTCGAGTGATAAATTGGGAGTCTCTTTGCAAAGATGCATGCTAACTTTGTCACTTTATTTTATCAAGTGTTTTTTGATGTGACTCACGTACAATATTTGTTATCTTAAATAAACTGTAAAATAAAACATATTTAACCATATTATTATAGTTGATATTGTTCTACAAATTATTAAGCATAAAGTTCAAAAAGCTATATATTTTAGTAGATCTTAATAGACAAAATGTACTACATTTTGAGTTGAGTGATGTGAAATTCGTATTTATAATCTTTATGTAACAACACAATATTAGATAATTATTATTTCATGCTAAATACATTTTTATTATTGTGGTGTTCTTAAACTATTCTCATCTATTTTCTTAACAATTAATACGTACACTTAATATAGAAAATTATATGTTCTATGATAAAATTAGCATCTTTTTTCACTTAATGCATGCCTGTCTTCACCTTGCATTTTACGTCTAGACTCTAACAGGTCTTAAATAACACTTACGTCTGCCTGGGGCTTATGAGCATGGTATTGGTGATACATGTCGATCGATATTATTGGAGATGGGGACCAAACAGAGAGTTTGGCCAGAAATTGCCTTGTTTGTTTGCACTATGGCATAGTTAATTGGCTGTCATAGCGGTCAGTGGTCACAACTTGCTGAAGAAATCAATTGAACAATTTTTGGATCACGCCAATGTTCATAGAAGCATTCATTGAAAACACTGTGAAGGTGCTGGCAGTTTCATAGTACACAAGTTGACACAACATGAACATCAAAGATATTGAAATGGTACAAGTCTAGCGCCCCCACTATCACTTGATTTTGTCCCTGATATGTAGCAGGTTGTATCCAAAATTAGGTAGTATTATTTATTATGATCATTGAGAATATGTTACACATTAGTAGAAACTAGAAATAAACGACAATAAAATAAGAAAAGTTGAAGTGAAATCAAAGTTATCTTGGATTGGAGATGATAGCTGAAGAAATTACTAGAGTAGATATGTGATTGGACCCATTACTATAAAAAAAATAAAAAAATCAAAGAAGCAAGGATTTGTAGCTTTTGCAGCATTATTATTAAACTCGGCTAGGCCGACCGACCAGCTCCCTCCCTCGAGTGTAAAAAAAATCAATTTAAAGTTAATTAGTTTGATCTAATCAACTCTGTTAAAATCCAATTTATTTAATTACCCTTCTCAAACAATTGTTTTTTAGGTTTTTTATTTAAATCAACTGAATTAATCTACTTGATCTGTGTCCTGATCCTCAAATTAGATTTAACAGCTATATTTTGGGATGCCGATGGATGTGCATGCATGTGATAGCTAAGATTTTGAGCCCGGCCTACAGTTGTCGGTATAATATAATCGATAATTGAAAGAATAATAATCAAACTGTGAAGTGCCATTGTGGTCCATATCATGTTCTCTAAGGAAGCATTTTTTGTGGATTTGGTTTTCCATTTCTTACAAGTTGAAACTATAATATTGTATACTAAGGAACCCACCAAGAATCAAACAGGGAAGGGGTGTTTTTAAATTACTACTAATGACCAAAAATAATAAAAGTTAGGTTGGTAATCTTAGATTGATCAAGACAAAGGCCTCATGGGATACCTGTCATTGTCCATAGAGAATCATATATAGACTGTTACCGAAGTGCTTTGCCCCATATGAATTGGAGTCGTCTATTTTTGACCAAGTTTTCAGTGGAGATCGTAATAATTAAGATAGCAGATAGTTACATTCTTTATTCATCTCCCACCATGCACAGCATCTCAACAAATGATAAACAACGGCTTTGCCAAGTCTACAAGATATACACAAAACAAATTTATAATTACATATCCTTCTAAGGAACATTAACTCGAGATATCAAATATTAAATTGGTCGTATGAAGTTAAAGGAACCTATACAGAGGTCAGGTATAAATAGGAGTAGTATTGAGCTAATTAAACATCCATCAATTATCCTCGAAATACGAAAATCTTGTAGCAAATAATTGGCAAGAGAGAGAACTGAATTGGTAGGTAAATAAATCAATGATATCTGGAGAAAAAGCTCTGATCAACACGTGATGATCACATAAGAAGTCTTTGTTTTCCTGTAGTTTTCCTGGCTCTTGCATGTGCATTTGGTGAACTCCTGCAAAAATGAACGCAATATATGCATTAATCGAGTGCAGTACTGCTGGAACATAACTATACAAGGTTCCAAGACTGAGTACGTGCATGGAAACTGCAGTCCTTGCTGTAGAGGTCGAGTTAGGAACATGCTTATTTAGCTATATATAGGTGCAATATTTTGAAAGAATATTGTTGTGTGTCATGACATGATCACGCATCAAAACCAAAAAAATAATAATGGAGTTACAATAGAACTATAGGCCCTGTTTTAGTTGTGATATTGTACTTGAAAATATATATGATTGAGGTTAATGTATCTTATTTTTTACTGATCCCACTACACAATACACCATTAAGAATTCTGGGATTAATTTTTAGCGTTGGAATCCATGAAACAATCGCCAATAATGAGTTGGGCTATAGCTGCTACATGTTTGAAAGGTGAGAAAGAATTTATAGGTAGATGATTAGTTCTGAAATCCCAAGTTTATTTGAGACATGCGCTTGAGAATTGGCCAAATATATAATCCCAAGCATGATGCAAGAAATTACAGTAAGGATATTGTCTCAATAGGCATGCACGAGGAACAATTTAACTTGTTCAGTGCCTAAGATTTGCAAAGTTGAGTGACCTCTAGTCTCTTTGAATCTTACACTGTTGTATATATATACGAGCTTTATTTTCAAGCCTCTTATCTTCTGTTAAGTTTAGAAGATATATTAGAGAAATTAATCACCATTTCTTGGACAGTTTTGAAGAACTTTCTGAAAAGTCTTGTTTGCGTGCAAGGCAGTACCTACCTAATGAAAATTACCTTCTCTTTTCACGCTTTGTTTGTACTTCATTCCAAAATCACTTGAAAGGCTTCAGAATCCTTGCAACTTCCTTGTGTATGCTAGAAAAGACGCTTTTTTTCCCCATATGCTGTTGTACAAGAATTTTCACAGTTACAGTGTTGCCACCATGCCCTATATAGCAAGATAAGTTAATTTACAGGTCTAATCAGATGGAATTTATGACGAACTTCCAGTAAGATATCAAAGAAAGTTTCTTGTTGGCATGCCATTACAATCAAGATCACAAAATCAGGAGAAATTCTTCAGGTACAAGTTCCTAATGGAGATTTGTCCTCATCAAGTCCCATTATTGACCCTGAAATTGTTGTTAGTAGTTTCCTCCTTGATTAAGAGCATTAATGATCATTAAGAATGTAGAATCAAATTGAGTTTGCTTGTCCCTCATGATCATGGAAGCAAACTAAGTAAAATGTTTTGTGCTAATGAGAGACGACAGTCAACCACAGAGTTCATTAATTTCTCATGGCATAGCTTAAAATTAACCTTCTCTTACATATTCAAAGATAGCAGTCAATTGATACTGATAATTAATTAGCAATTGATCTGATTAAATCCTCTTGATCACAATTCACGTTCAACTCCATGCTGTTGTTGGATTCTGATTAGTTTACCAAATCACCTAACTGTTGAACAAAATGCCATTTGATGCACAAGTCACTTACTTATCAACATAATTATTTTAAATTCCCAGATAACTTAAATTAATTAAGTCTTATGTTTGAATATCTGTATACATTTTAAAATCATGCACTTGAGTTGTTGATGATAGATAATTAAATACATATAACTTAGTGTGAACTCTTGTTTCTTTGTCAGAAACTTCTGGAGCAGGTAATGTAGCTCTTGCATTTTCAAGAACATTTAAAAAAAAAAAAATGTTAATGGAACTCGGTCATGTGCCGGCATTCCTCATCTGTAGCATTACAATAACAATTAACAACTGAGGTGAAGTCACATATAATTAACAATTAATAATGTTATTTTATATATATATATATTTCATGGTGCTGCCCTTCTTGTAGGCTTCCATGAATGTGAAACACCTGGAGATCTAAGAGATAGGAGAATAAAAATTTCCAAATAGATTAACAAATGATTGTGAAGGTACACTGAAACCTTTGATAATTATAAAAGGATCTTGGCAAATGGGGCCTTTGAATTAGGAACTTTGTCCTTTTCTAGCTATTAGAGGGGCATCATGACATTTTAAAGCATGAACTTTGCCTTCAAACTCTGTAAAACAATATTAGGTATACATGTGACTTCACTTCAAGTTTGTATAATGGTTCTTCCCACTATTTTTCTTAATAAAATTTTGTGTTTAAAAAACTAGAAGAGCAAAGTGGTCTGCTTGTTTTGTTCAATGAGTAGAAGAGAATAGTCTAACTAATCTACTTAATTGTGGCTTTAATGCTCCATGATGATCATAGGCTAATATACATTATTAATTATAGTTGAAGAAAGAAATTAAAGCCAAATAGCTAACCAACAAACCCTGATAGCACCATCAAGAAAAAAAATCTTCTTGTCATGAAATCACAAGGAATAATTTCATGTGCAGGGGGTGCTCCCCATCTCAATTTCCCATTTCTTCATCAATATAAAGATCATTTTCCTTAATTAGCTCTTAAATTTGCAGTAAAAATCAGGAGAACAAACTATATATATATATATAAAACAACCTGAGCTGTTCCCACATGGGATGCTAACTATCTAACACCAAACACTTCATGAGAAATGATCATCCATAGGTCCACTTAACTTTGTTTTGTTCTCCCCCTCAAACTTGGTCCATCCTTTTGTCCCTAAATCCTTGCGTATCCCTGATAAGACAGGGGCAAAATAATGTAAAAGTGCCTTAAAAATGGAGATTTATATGTCATGTTGATTTCTCATTCATTTGAATTGATGGGGTTCCAAAGAGGATAGAGATTAGACGAAACCAGGCGTGAAATTTGGATCTTATGCAAGGCTCTATGGGGTCCAAGATGTGAGTACCCTTCAACTTTTGTGTTAAATGTGGGTTAGGGCACAAACCAGCTCTAGCCCATCACATAGAATTGACATTGCTTTGTCTTTTCTTCTTGCGTAACACATTATGCCTTTCTGATATAGGTCCCACTCATGAATCTACAAGGTAATGATCATGAGTCATTACCCTCCATAATGTGTTTCATACTTTCAAGGAATTTTGACAACCTATCAAGAGGGTTGTTCTATGGCTGAAGGGATTTATTAGTGGGATTGGATGATGGCATTGACATAGGTGGAGTAGAAGAAAAGCTAGGGCATTATGAATTTCATTTTGAATATAAAGCAATTGTGGATAAAGTGTTGAAAAGTGAAATCAATAGAAACCAATCAACTTTTCTGTCTGAGGTTTGAAAGATATATTGCACAGGTCATATTTTTTCCCACTAGCAATAATTCCATGTGCCAAGCCTGCACGACTTTTTCCATCCCATTAATGGGGTTTTGGACATTATGGCAACATCCAAGCTATGTGCTTGATGCAGACCCAACTTCCAAGTCCCATCTATGGTAGAAAGATTGTCATGTCTTGCTTTTAGAAGTTTTTAAACCTTAAAGTCTAGTGCCCCAACTTGAATTGTCTTATGGGACTGTCTTTATTAGAGCCAGTGAGAGTGGGCACCCATTACATGTGCTAGCAAAACTGTAGATGCGTTGTCTGATACTGCATAGTTGTAAGGGTGTGAACCCGTCTCCTTGAACTTGGAATTAAGACTTTAAAGAGTCAATGAATTCATCTACTCGTTTCCATGGGTGGAAGAATAGTCTCCTTGTAAATTAGTGAGAAAGAAACAATTTGTTCAGAGGTTGAAGTTGAAAATAATGTGATTGGGTAATATAGAAAGATAGAAAACAGTGTGGCCTATTATACTTGATGATCTGAAGATACCTGCTAAGAACCTTGTGTGCTCATCAAGGTGAATAGCATTAACTTCTTACTTAGTCAGGTCATGTTGGTGAAACTATAGGTCAATTCAGACGGCAGAGTCCCTTTTACTAGACTTTATCTACAAGATTTTTTTCTTTTGTGGATATCATAGGAAAGTGAATAAATAATGATGCTGTAATCTGTTCAAAACTAGAGGTGTTTTTAATTCACCTTGTGAGTGCATACTATTTTATCACGTGAATCTTGGCCTACGTTCTGTTTTTTTCTTCTTTGATCTGTTCTTTGATGAACTACCTACCATACCCCATTCAAAAAAGTTGCAGTGGTCCTAAATGAGCTTCAAGTAGCTGCTATATATCACATCAACTTATAGTGATCCTTCTGGTAATAATTAGACTTAGCCCAGTTGGTGAGAAGTGGGGAGCAATTCAGTTGGTGAGAAGAGGGGAGCATTTAAGGAGGAGGTTAAGTTTCGAGTTCCTTTTTTCATGCTGGAAAGGTTTTGCTCAAGCTCTAGTTGATCCAAGCCCAGTCACTAGTAGATGTCTGGCAGAAATTTGTAGCCCAATGCTGCTCAAGTATATATAAAGCATGTCATGCTTGATGGTCAACATTCTGTAGTTTAACCACAAAGCAACTGAACATGGAAATCCAGCCTATGAACATAACAGGGTTAATGGCATCTGTATTCATTTCTCTAGAGTCACAAATATGCGTGTACATAAATTCTAGGATTACAGCAAATTATTTCAGTTGGGATTAAGAGTTTGAGGTGCTAAGCACAATTATTATTACCCTAGAATATTGGGACTGGACACCTTGAATCGATATCTAGAGTCACTATGATGCAGACGAGTTCAACAGCAATGCTCTGGCTGCAGAGGACCTTTGACTAGCCCGTGATGCATCTGAGAACATATGCTGCAAGTTCTGGTTCAAAACAAAACTGGCATGTTAGCATAGGACATGTTATCCAAAAAGGAAAAACTTCCTATAAGAAATGGAAACTAACACACAAAGGAAAAGAATGTAATTTGGACATATCCAACAAATCACACCAGCTCCCTATTGAATCATAACTAAGCAATTAGGCATTCCATTCTTTCTAAATCACTTCTGCAGATTAATACCATAGTTAATCAGCATAATCAGAAGCAATTTTAAATCTCATACAATGATAATTTCTATTAACTAGTAATGAGAACAAATATAAGGGCATGCAGATGCGTACATGTGCAAGTGAGAGAGAAGAATTTGGCATTGTAATTCATATAGTAGAAGACATAACTCACCTTTATGTGGTACAATCTGTCAAGAAATCTTTCAAAAGACAATCCAGATTGTGTTTGGAAATAATAGCTGGTATTGGGAATGTGCTTAACCTTCTGGCGATCTACTCTTCCTTCTCCACGAATGCACTCTATGATCTCTTCTCTAACAATTATGAATATCAATACCATGAGGCAATGCCTTTAGTTTCATGCATCTACCAAGGCTCAAAATTTGAAGACTTGGCATCACTCCCTTCTCTAGAACAATCTCATTTAGTTGATTGCAGTTGTATGTATTCAAGATCTTGAGTTTCTGTAACCCATCAAGAAAGCATAACTGTTTGCCTACACAGGCGTTGACGAAAATAAGCCTTGCCAAATTGGGCACTGCTTGTAGGCAAGGAAGTGGATCTTCTCTTAATCTAGACCATAAGACAAAAATGTGACGCAGTGAAGAGAAGGAAACCAACATGCCACCTTTTCCAATTTTCCAACTAGTTTGAGCTTTTCAAGGCAAGGAGGTGAGGAAAGTGCATCTATCCTTAATGGCTCCTCTTCCTTAGCTGCTGCTTTCAGAAACAATTTGTGTAGTTTCATGTTGTCAATTGCAGCACACAAGTCTTTCTCATCTACTTGTCTCACATTTGTCAGGATAAATCGCCTGTATTGTTCTAGGTTCCAAAGTCATTCGATATTCCCCCAACACATGCCAGGACTTGAAAATTCTTCAGCTTATATATATATATATATATATATATATATATATATATATATATATATATCTGATGATGACGGTGTACTGAATGCATGATTAAAATCAGTTCCATATCCGGGATTGTGAAGGTATGCAGTTAAGTGCCGTAGATACTGCAGCTTTGCGATGCCACAAGTGTTTTGAAACCTTCAGCAATAATAATGAATATTGCACAAGAAAGAAAACAAGAAAAATTGCTTAACAAGGTGTTTACATCCACATAAACGAGGAGGAGCCGAGTAGCTTTATTTCAGTATATATCAAATTAAATTTATCTTTATAGTAAATCCACGAGGACGCTACCCCCGCACCTCCAACCTATCCATAATCCCTAAAAACAACAAAAAAATTAAATTTACATCCCATAAAGGGCATTTGTCTATGAGCCGCATACCAAAACTCCTCGATTTTGGTTTCGTTAATAGCCAGCGTTTTCTAACTTGGAAAGTTTTGATTTAGGATGTTGCTCCACTTGATTTCCAGTCAGGTTCAAGTACCTGTAATTGAATGAATTAACCTCTGAACCAGGTAGTTTACCAATCTGTGGATTCTCTAGATCCCACACCCTTAATAATTTAAATCCATGAAACACTTAAAAGAGGTTTAGAAGTCTTGTCTGCAGGAAACAGAAAGAAAGAGCGAGTGTGTGAGAGCATGCCCTTGCTAGATTGTATTTCTCGGTCCTTGACTTGAATTGACATTCGACGAGCTTCGCTCTCCTGAATTGCTAGATTATTATAGTGAAATTGCTAGCTCCTGCATAAGATCATGCATCCTGCAAGCTTTTGGTCTAATGTTGAATGGATGGGTTTCCCTCTACTACTTGAAGCATACTCCTGCAAATGAATTCCACCAAGTAATTCTCAGCTATTTCTTCTAATGTTGCTCCTCTCACCATCTTAACGAACCCTTCAGCTATCCACAGTTTAATGAACCTCTTACGTCGAATCATATGGTCTTCGGGAAAGACACAGCAATATAAGAAGCAATGTCTTAATTGCAAGGCAAGTCACTTAAACTCTGCATCAATATTCTCTTTACGAATCCAAGCTCAGGACTAGATTCAAGATTTTATTGACTTTCCTCCACTCGAACTCTTAACTTCTTGGTAGACATGAGACCAGCCAAAGCCACAATTGCTAGACGTAAGCCTTTACATTTTTCAGAAACATTCCTTGCTAATAGTCCAAATTTTGTGGGCAACATCCCTTGTTGCTTGAAAAAGCTTCCATCCAAAACAATGCCCAAGCCTCATCCTTTTCAAGAGGTAGAAGCTGATGAACATGGCTTCCAAGCCCAAATGAAAACGAAGCTTGATCGGAATTGGATGTGCTGTTGGTTCCCCGAAGGGCTATCTGATCCGATGCCCATAACATGAGTACTCTTCCTCTATCTATGAGTGAGACTCTATCTGGATCTGCTCAGCATCCAAGTCATCCCAATCTGCCAGGCGAGGCTCCGGCCACCACACTGAATGATGAACTTTGCGCCTCCAGGAGGGTCAAGCCAAGCCTGAATGGAATTCATGTCTCCTTCGTCTAGTCGAGAAGAGGCTGTGACTCTTCCATTACATAACGAAGAAGTCTATTCTCGTCATGATCGATCTAATTCCTACCGTAGTGCCCCAAGAAACTTACATCTTGTTTTTGAGTTGTAAGCAAAATTCTGATTCCGTTCATGCTATCAGGAAGTGCAACATTTATTCTCTACAGAGATCTATACTCCACACATCATCTAATACAATCACATATTTCCTTCCATGTAAGAAGTTCACCAGAATCTCCACCAATTGTTTGTAACTCATGGTGCTCAAATTCATCGGAACGTCCTCCTTTATTGCTTTTTACAAGTCCTGTTATCATAATAAATCTTCAATAACATAACTTTGAGAAACAGTGATTCAAGCATATCAATCAAAATGTGGCCTGACAACTTCAACTTGGCTGTTGTACTTAGTAGCAACTAGAGTTATCTTACCTAAACCACCCATTCCGGCTAAAGAAATAACAGATCGTCATGGTTTTCCCGTTAAGAACCACCCCAACAGTCACATTTTACATTTTCAATCCCAACAAGACATCTTCGATGAAAAGACAAGAGTCGCCATGACTTTTCATCCATCTAGTATCATAATGCAAAATGGTTCCTTCTTAATTTTGCTGCAATTTGATGCCTCACAGAGATATTCTTGGGAATGTAAATGGTTGATTCAAAAGCCTAGTGTAGTACTTACCCGAAATTTGCAGCCTATTCTTGTAATACATGAAGTTGTCGATGATGTCTTCCACATCACAGGCCATGCTCTTTACATTATCCACCCTGGTTTTCTCTCCCTCGGCGAGGAAATCTTTCTACAAAGGATCTCATGCTTATCAACTCCATCTTGATTTTGTAAATTTCACCAGCAAGTCATCCAAGCAAAGATGCTTCATTCTCAAGGACCAAAATTATCTCGCTAGTCAGTAGGTCTGCTGTAGGAGATGCCATGTTACTTCCCTTCTTAGCTCTCTACATGACTATTCATGTTATTAGTTTTTTCATCTTCGTTCATGGAGAAAAAATCAATAGAAGGACAAAGACTGACTTAATATGATAAGATTCTTTTCAACTCTGTTTCTTTTTTCCTTTTCTAATCTGATGCATTAATGAAAATATTTTATAATTATTATTACAGAAGAGAGATCCAAACACGAAATTTCTTGGTGGAAAGGGATTTTATTACCAGTTAAGCTACATGCTTGCTAATTTGGCGACACCATTTTAAGCTGCATCTTGATTTCTTGCTTCTCTCCTTTCAAAGGCTTGAGAGAGGTGGTTAAAACGGTTAAAAGGCAGAGAGATCCATAGGAAGTAGTCTTGGGCCAAAAGTATTTAGATGATCCTAACATATATTCAGAAAGGGCCCATGTTTCATATTCAGAAAAGGCCCATTTTCCATATTTTGAAAATATACAAATATAAACACATCTCCATTGGAAATTTTCTTTCTTTTGTCTGAATGGAGTGAAAAATAAGGGGATGAGAGTGAAGAAAATAAAATAATTTTTTTTATTTAAAAATTGTAAGGAGTTGGAGGGGAAGATTAAATTATTGAAAAATTATTAAATATATGAGAAATTGCACTATTTTCTCTTTCAAAAACATGTAATTTATAATGAAAGTAATTTACAAAAGAGCATGGTTTTCGACATAGTGATAATTCTTTATTTATAATTCATCAAAGATAAAATAATAATTTTGTAGAATTTCTCTTCATGTTGAAGAGTTCAAGAATTGCCCACCATTTAAGAAGTTTCTTTTCTCAATTTCTTCTCCTCCACTTCTCACCAATCTTTTTCAATGGTGTTTGAAAATGTAATAATAATTATTATTCAAAGTATTTTTACTTAAAAATAAATTAAAATAATATTTTTTATTTAAAAAAAGCTATTTCTAACACCAACATATCAAGACAATCTAAAAACATAAAAAAATTTAATTTAAAAAAAATCAAAAAATTTCAAAAACATTTTTTTACCACAAAACAACACTTTTAAATAATAAAAAATACTTTGAAAATGGTGTTTTTCTATACCCCTCTATTTCTTTCCTCCCCTTTCCTCCTTCCCAAACACTGTGTTAGTGAACAAATAAATAAAGAGAAGAGAAGAGTCTAGCTAATTGTTTTGCTCAAGAACAGTGCTAAAATTAATAGTTTTTATCATTCTTTTTTTTGCTTAAGTCTTAAAAATCTAATAGACTATCCGAATTCTAAGATGAAAAGAATTAATTTCCACTAAAAGGTCAATCTTAATTTTCTTTTTCTCCTTTTCCAATGTTAATTTTTTATCAGTTAATTCAAGTAATTACTTTCTTTATAAGTAGTTTTAAATCACAATAATAGTGAAAAAATAGTATTAGTGGTTCGGTGGCAAAAAGGAACATCTCTAGAGAAATTGGAGCGCAGCTAGGGTTCAAGTCTTGTCAAGCACAAAATCCAAGATATGATTAATCATCCATAGTAAGGGTTTTGAAGAATCCTCCTCCTCCCCCTCCGCCAATCATCATCAGCCTCTCTTCTACCACCTCCTCCATGACCGTCCATCCAATCACCATGAAACCAAAGCCCCACAAAAGATCCAACAAAACCCGCTTCCAAAACCCACCACCACCACCACCACTAGCAGAAAATCCATCAGATTATGCCTTCAAAATAACAAAAACAGCAGTATCACAAATCTGCCAATCAGTAGGGTTTAAGTCCACACAACTCTCAGCTCTTGAAACGCTAACCCATATAGCCACCCTTTACCTCCAAACACTAGCCAAAACAGCTGTGTCATATTCCAATGCATCCAACCGTACTCAATCAAACATCTTTGACATCATCAACTCATTACATGACATGTCATCTGTACAAGGTTTCACAGGAGGATCCACGCTGCATTGTAGTAGTGGTGGCATTGGTCTTTTAAGGTCTGGTGTGTTTAAAGATATTAAATCTTTTGTTGAGTTCAGTGATGAAATCCCTTTTGCCAAGCCTATTCCAAGAGGGAATTCGATTTCTTTGAGGAGGAATTCAATTCCTTTGGAAATAGATGAATTGGATTCCAGGGGTTTGCATATTCCTAGGTGGTTGCCAAGGTTTCCTGATGAGACTAGTTATAAGAATTGTGGGGACAGGTGGGAAAAAAGGAGGGAAGGGGGCTTGGCCTTGTGGGAGAATTCTGATTTGCTGAGTGGTGGAAGTGGAAATAAATCCCAGGGGATTTCCAGGGAGAATGAGAAAAGAAGTGATGGTGATGGTGATTTGTCGGTGGAGAGAGGAAAGGTGAGTTTTAAGATTGGGGAAGCAATGAAGGCACAAAAAGGAGGGATTTTAATTTCTTTTTTGTGATTTGTTGCTGGCAGGATTTAAACTCTGTTTCTCTGCCAAAATTGGAATACGCAAACCATAATTGATCTCAAGATTCCCTGCTTGTGCTTGAATTTTGTTGTTCGTGATGAATTTATATATAAACATTTTTTTTTTTACCGGGTTCTAATTGATTTTTACCGGGTTGGAATGATTCTTGTCATGGTTGATTTACATGGTTAAAATCTTCAAGCCAAACTTTAATGATTGTATCACCGATGCGATCATTTATCAAAACCACGAAACCTATTCTGGGATTGCAAGAAATGAAACTGGTGCCATGAAAATTCTAATATGGAGAGTAGTTTTTGCTCAGCTAACAAGTTGGCGTGCAAGCAAAAGATTAAGAAAGCCATCATTACCGAGCATCACATTTTTTACAAAGTATTGTGACAATCCAAAATTTTATCCATCAACCAAGAAACGTTGGAATGATATGACAAATAACATATAGGGTTTCATTCACGTTCAAAAATAAAGTTCTTGGACGATATATCAAAGAAATCACTAGTTGCTGCTACACACAGTCATAACAATATATTCGGTATTTGCTTTTGTAACTCGCAAAAGCTCTAGAAACAGTATTATCAAGCCTTCAAAAACATCTCTCACTCTCAGCAGTTGAAGCCTTTGCAAATAGAGAGGACTATGATGAGGATCAAGACAATCAGTATACCCAATACAATCAGCTTAACCTTCATGTTCTGCAGCCACATTTTTCTCCGGATTTGTGTCCCTTGACTGCGGAAGTCTTGTGCCTACAGTTTACCAATTTCCACAAACAATAAAAGGGGATCAGTATCTTTCCGAAACAATGAAGATTAGGAATCTATCTAGATAAATTGTCAAAAGGCATGTTAAGATGGTGTTGCTATAATGTGATATGATTGTTGTGAAACAGGTATAAAAACTACCACCGAAGTAAATTTCATTTAGATGATTACATATTTTCCTTAAAGAAAACCCTCCATTATTCCAAAACACCGAGTGAGTAGTAGCAAAACTTTCTAGAACAGCTTACTGCTCCCTAGAAATGTCATAAATGTGTGTGCGCGCGTGTGAGAGAGAGAGAGAGAGAGAGTCACTGACCTGTTGATGAAGGTTCTCAGTCTTGTCCACAAGAAGTTCTATTTTCTCCCCCCTATCCAAAACCTGTATCAATACAGAAAAAAGATCTCTTTTATTCAAACCTTGAAAACACCATGTGTTAGAGGAACCAAGTGCAGCTCAATCTCAACAGTAAATGAAGTGAACACATTAATTCCAAATGGGGTCAGCTGAATTACATAATCTGCAAACATAAGAAAACACACGGAAATACAGAGAAAAAAGTGTCCATCTAGTCTACACCAATGAACACAATGAAATAAGAAGTCCAACAACTTCGGAGGGAAGCACACAAATAAACTGGTGCTGAAGACTCAATTCAGCAATTAAAGCTACCTGTGCACCAAAAAATGGGAATGCCATCCCACTTAAACATAAACCTCAATGAACTGATGCTCAATAACACATACATGTCCACACATTCAAAAGGCACATTGACAAGTACACCTGAAAGAATCTACACATATGACAAATAAGGTAACTTTTGAACATTTTGGTAAAACCTAATGATTCAATGGAAATACTTATAACAGCTTTAAACCAAAGTATTTGAAAGTAATAATCTTGTCAGGAACATGAAATTACTTACGCTCGGTGACGAAACACACACACACCCAAGTGCCCACGTGCACATAAACAAGCAAACTTGCATGAATGCACACATGAAGTAACTTTTAGACGTTTTAACATTCTAGCACTAATGATTCAACAACAAAACTTGTGCCTCATTCAATCATGTACCACATGAAAATATAACTTGAAAAATGTGATACTGTGTTTCAGGTGGGCAAAAGGTCACCTACCTTCTCAATGTTCTCCATCATGACACCCTTAACTTCAGAGACCTGAGCTTTCACTTTGGCAAGCTTGCTTATCTCTTCAGGATGATCAGCACAATATTGCATATGTTCCTTCAATTTTGGCCTGCAACAAGTTAACAGTTCACCTCAATTATCAACAACATTAACAAAACAAAACTTCACCCTCTTCTCTCAACAGTCTTAACCCAGCTAGATCACCCACCCAAATTCCTTGTTAAGACCGTTGGCCTGGGCTGTGGCAGCCTTTCCACCGCCATATTTTGTCACAAAATCATCCTTAACACGCTCCAGAAAAGCTATAGGTACTTGTCTTCCAGCCGATTCAGCTGCAACCACACAATAAGCTGCAACAACAAAAACGCTCAAGTCAATCTTCGACGTAAAGGCAAAGTCACTTAGAATCCTTATACTACTTTCATATGTTATTTAAGAACGTTAGAATTCTTAGGTTTTGCATTAACATAACATTTTCCGAAACCCAAAAACACAAATCCTTTCTACAGTCGAGCCACAGTTTCAAGAGAATCAAACAGATCCAATTCATGTCTCATCAACCGCACCTCCCTAAATAAAATCTACAAAAACCCAACAAACCCTCTCTTACAGCAAAAAACAATGATAACCGAGATACCAAAACAGAAAACCCAGAACAAAAACTCTTTGAAAACATAAAAACCTCAAAACTAAACAAAACCCACAAATCAAAAACACTTACTAAAGCCATTGTCAACGAGGTAATTGAAAGTGTGGCCATCACAGTTGTAAGTAAACTTGTTGTTAGTAGCAGGAAGTTTCTGGAGACATTGAAAAGCTATGGAATTGAAATTCCCACTGAACTCAGTATAGTCAGCAAGAATCACAGTTCCTCGAGAAACAAATGCGTAGATCAGTGATTTCTGGCTCATTTTTGAAAATTCAAAATTTGGGGTTTTCAAAAGAGAGAGAGATCTGAGAGGGATTTTTTGGTATCTCTCTCTCCTTGTCGTTTGTTTCCTTGTTGCTTTTGGGAAGGAGAGAGAGAGAGAGAGTAAAAGCGAAAGAGGAGAGGGCTTTCAAAGATGTGGTTTTTTAAAAGGGAAAGGAGAGAGAGGAAAGAGTAGAGAAAAAGGAAAGTGAGGTTTAATAATGGGTTTTGTGTGAGAAAATTAATTAGGTTTCCAAATGTTTTAATTAGAAGGGTAATTAAGAGGATAATTTTGTGAGAGATTGTTCTCATTTTTTACATCCATAAGACCACTTTTGTCTAATTTATCTAAAAAATAAATAAATATTTGGTATGGTTGTGAAATTTATTTTCTTTATTTGATGTGTAAGTTAGTGCAAGAATATTTTTTTAATTTAATAAAAAATATTGTAAGTTAAATTAAGTTTTATATATTTTCTTGAATAGTTTATTTATATTAGTCTTTATTTATCATTTCAATTTAACATGGATGAATTAAAAATACATGGAGAATATGAAAAAGAAAAAAAAGAAACTTCATTTTTAGAAAACATGATTTTAATTTTGAAAGAAAAAATAAAAAATAAAAGTGATAAATTACTTCATCAAGTTGAGTATCTTGTGTAATCACTTTGCTTACATAAATTTCTTCACTTGGATATTGGCATGGAATTAGTAAAACTTTACAACTTAGCATTATTGTGTTGCAAAGCGAGTGTGAGATGCTTTCATTTCTTGATATCTTCACAAAGTTCAATCCTTGGTTATTCTCTTATTATTTATTATTGGTATTTGAACAAATGCTTATAAATACTAATTTTAATTAAGATCTTAACTTAAAAATAAAAAAAAGAAATAATTTTTTTTATTAACGTGGTGTCCGGGTCAGTTTGCGCGTACTTCGACTAATTTCACGAGCTCTAAAATTAACGATAATGTAAGGTTTTTTTTAATTAACTGCTCCTCTTGTCTCCTAGAATTTACAATGATCTCACCATGCAAGCCTAGCTCGAACATAATAATTAAGAAGTGCATGCATGGGATTTGGCTGTTTTAAGGATACAAACAATCTCTATCAATTTTAGCATAAAAGAAATGTAGCAGACTCCGAACTCTCATACCGGAAAATAATGAGCTACCTGAAAAGTTATAAGCCATAGAAAATACCTTTATTTTGAACATCGGTTTGGAGGTAATGCCTTCATTTTGCCCTAACCGCCACGTTGTAATGATGAAGAGTGAACAAACAAATAGAAAGGGTCATTTGATGTTGCGTGCAATGAGGTTAATTAGCTTTATTTCTTAAAAAATATCAATTAAATCATACTAAAACTGTTAAGCTTTGATAGTTGACTTTTTTTTGACGAAATCATTGACTTAAATCTTAGGTGAAGACCGAATGAAGGGGGATTTATAAGCTATGATATTGTGAGTTTTGGAAAAGGATGTAAATATTCAAGACAATTTTTTTTTTTTATCATTTTCTTAATATTCCCGTTCCTACCATTGGTGCCTGTGCTAATCCTATATATAATATATATACCTGTCTCAATCCAATATTCCAATCACTTCATAAAATTGTTGCAGATTAAATGACTTATTAATGCACCAAAAAGCTTTGATTCATGGGTTGGTGTTGATTTTGAGAGATCGATGGATCGGGTTTAAGAATATTAATGGTCTCGTTATTGATGGAGGAGGAAGATTTAATGGTAACGGAGGACCTTGCTGGGAAGCTTGCGCAATGTATGTCGCTAGCTATTCAATGAATTTAATTAATTTCTTCCATATTTTTTCTTCTGGACTGTCACTCATTTTACTATGATTGTCAACGAGTGGTAGCTATTACCTGCTCGAGACGTCGCGTGGTAAGATTGATCAATCCAACGTTGAGTCTTCATCATCATCATCTTCGAAACATACAAGGAACACCTTTCACAATTTTCTGATCGTGAGAGTAAGGAATTTTGTGCCTGCAGGCTCTCCATTTCAGCAAATGTAATGGCCTCCAACGTCTAAGTCACTTGAAACATGTCAGCAGTCAAAAGAGTCACATAGCCATCAATCAATGTGATCAGATGTCAACATCTCCAGCTAGAAGACAGCCCGAATACTGATGGAATTGATATTTCTGCATCAAACCGTGCCAGTGTCCAAGACTCTTTTATAGGAACTGCTGATCGAACCTTTAAGGTTTCTCTTATGCACATTTTCTTCTGTTCAATTAGATGATGATTGTATTGCCATCAATGGTTTTTCTTCTGTTTCTTGAAACATTACTCTCTCTATGCAGTGCTGGGAGTCTAGGAAAGGATGGAGTTTATGAAACACTAGAAGAGGTCCATGTTAAAAGCTGTACACTGAATGGAACTACGAATGGTTCAAGAATCAAGACATGGGAGGGTAACAATAGAGAAAGAGCCAGAAATTAGTACTGATGTTATGGTTTCTTCGCTCTCTAGGGTGGATCATGATATGTCAGGAAGGAAGATCACTTTCGAGAATATCACAGTACTTGTAAATTCAAGAAACCCTATTATTATTGACTAGCATTACAACCGTAATGGCATGGGGAATGACTCTGCTATACAAATCAGTGATGTAACATACGGCACTGGCCATTTTCTTCTTCCTTTTTTCCCCCTAAATTTTCTTCTTGATATTTTCTCAATTATTTTGAAAAAGGGGTCAAAAGCCCGTTATGACAACAGTGACGTCTCAGACAAAAGGAGTATCTTTAGCATTACTCGAACACAATTGTTGTCCTGCGTATAGGGTACAAAAATCTTGATTACTGGTAAACTGATTGGATTCCAATGGCTTGCTTAAGAATGTTTTTGTCTTTTAGATTCAAGATATCTGCTTCACTGATTCCTCAGGCTGACAAGCTCAATGTCGAATATAAGAGCTCCCAAAGTTGAGCCTTCTCCAATGGCGAGACTCGTTGGATTGAAAATGAAATGCCAGTAAAAAGCCTCTGCCTCTCGAAGAACTAATAAGAAGAATATAACATCAGTGAGAATCCACAAGTGAATCTATGGTAATTTAAGGACAGAACTCGGTCAAGTTATTGAAATTATACAATTCTATAGTAAGGATCCAGTGTTTCTTTTTATCAATGAAAATGCCTTAAGGAGTTTCAAATGCTCGGATTTGTGTGATTTTTTACCATATGCTTCAACAGTTTTATGTTCGAAAGTGGAGTCGTTATTAGAGAGAACAATAAGAGTTAAGAACTCTGCAATCCACAAGAAAGAGCTCAAAGAAATGTTACAGGAAGAAGCATCAAATGCAGCAGAGTCTTTATGCAGTGCAGGCTCTAGCAATCTACTGGTAATCTATTTGCAGAAGCAATGAGTTTTTCTAAATTCCTTGTTCATTCCAGCACTCCAATATGATGAAACACATTAGACCTTGAATAGAGAAAATGGACACTTCTGTAGAAAAGGCATTGATATTAAGACATTCTAATCCTCTCAAGGACAAGGAAAAGCGCAAAAAGCAATGCATTTTGCTAAATGCTTCTTTCTATTTCTTCTGACTTTAACACCAAAACCATATCAAACATGCAATGTGGTTATCCTATGATGATGTCTTGAAAATCTGAGTGTTTCTATATGCAATTCTTGAGCCCAAGTAGTCGGACCGTTTCGAGATTTAAGGGGCAACAGTCCCCCTGGTCATGACCACACTAGAGTTTCCTGAACCTTATTTTCCTTCTGGGTAGCAAATGGGGTATGAATTATCTTTTCAAAGATAGACAGACTTCACCGTCATTTGGGGGAATACCAGCCACGCTGTTGGAAATGGGGAAGAAACTTTTCTCTTGTGAGATAAATGGCATCCTCGTGGCCCTCTTGCTAAAAAATATGGAACCAGACTGATTTATGAAACTGAAAACTCTAGCGATGCAAAGGTGTCTACATTAATTGTTGGTGATGAGTGGCAATAGCCAAATGCAAGGTGAGTTGTAATGGAGAACATTCAAGGTTCTATTTGTATACTAGACAGTATATCTTGACATCTGATTGTATCTGGCATTCTTTCAGTGAAGTCTAAATGAGATCAGATGAGGCAGAAAAATACAAGAGTGGACTAGCTCAAACTTGTTCGGGGTTCCAAGGCATATCTTTATTGTGTGATTATCTATACTGGATGCTAATCTACAAAGGCCACGAAAGTCAGAAATGGGGAGAAATATCGCAGACTTAAGGGATATCCCAAATGCGCAATCAGCATTCCGAAGAAAGGAATCCTTTGTTCTTCTCATGAGCTACTGTTAAGAACATTTGGGGCACTATTTTGCATTTTTCTGACATTGATAGACCTGTGGAGACCTGGTACGTGGAGTAGAATTGAATTGGGCCAAGAGGGATTTGCAGAAAGAAAGGATCTCAGGTTAATATGTTAAGATCAGCATGGTGTTCTTACACTTGCATCATATGAAAGGAGAGGAATATGAAGATTCACCCGTGCTAAATAAAGTCTTTAGATTGTGCAATTGTGAGGAAGATTGTTCAGTCTGTCCAGTTAAGGCTAGCTGCACCAACTATTCTCCAGGAAGCAAAGGACAGCACCAAGTTTTTTCTGAGCTTTGTGAAAAGCGAACTCCATAGCCACTCAACCATAAGCGATTGCTCAGAAACTTGGAGCCAAAGAAGGACTAAATACGAGGCATTAACATTTGGAAAATGACCTATGACTTTGAAATTGCTTCATATATATAGATTAATCAGAGAAACATACAAGGCCATGGCACTGCAAAGAATTATAGATAACCTAAGAAAGGAGGGGGAAAAAGTTCCATAAGAAAAGCATCCAACCTTGTTTTGCTGCTAACCTTCCATAGCAATGCATTGCTGCAACCTTTATACAATTAAATGAATGGTCTTAAAAATATGTCCAAGGCCTTGACACCACCGGAATTTGGGAGGTCCAAGAAGTCACTAATTGTAGTAAAAGACGAAGCATAGAAGTTTGGTACGGAAAACACAGTAGATATGGAAATGATAGACCGAGCTCTTCTTGTTGTTGAAGACACAGTTTGCTGTAATGGAGGAGGAGATGGTGGTGTGTTGGTGAAGGGATGTGAAGCGGAAGCCATCATGCGCTCTACAGGTAGTCGAATAGGAGGAAAAAAAAGGATCAAACAATAAAGTCTCGCCGTCTGTGGGAATCGAACCCACGACCACATGGTTAAAAGCCATGCGCTCTACCAGCTGAGCTAAGACGGCTTTACATTTCTAGTCTTCTCATTATACTTAATACTTCATAACATATAGTTTACTTTCAAACTTCTTTTTATCAAAAATCATATCTTCAATTATGTAATTGCAGTCATCTCTCTCTTTTAAACTTTTGGTTATAATTACGACCGAGATTAGAGTCCTAAATCCAACTTTTATATATATATATATATATATATATATAGGTATTCGAATTAGTTTGTGTGTATCTTAACTAATCTCACAGGTTCTGAAGTTAACGATCATGTAAGCCTCCAGTAACCTTAAAATTTATGAGACTCAAACTGATGATTTCTAAGAAGCAAACCTAGAACTTGACCAATAAGCTACTGCCCTCGGGGTATCTAAATCCAACTCTAATTATTCATCTAGGTGGTAGTTAAGAGTTTTTATTTTTAAAAAAATTACTATGATGAAGTTATAATTTAATTGTTCTTTTAACTTACATTACTTTTTTAAAAATTATAGTTTATATCTTAAATTTTGTTGTATGTATAATAATTTACATTTTAAATTTTATATTATTTAATCTATTTTATAATTACTAAAAATATAAATTATAATTTTTTAAAATACAAAATATAAGTATAAAAACTACTAAACTATAATACAAAAACTTTCTCTTTCTATGTTAATTTAACTTAGCTTCATTGTTTATGAAAAGACATACACAAAAAAAATACCATTGCAAAGTCACCAAGTACGGTGAAATTAAAGGAGAAAATTACCCACTAAAATAGCTGAATTTTTTTAACACAAATTTAGCTGGGCAAAGACTAAAATACAAATCTTGCATAATTTTTACAAGATTCCCTTGATGGACAAATTTAAAGCTTTAATAGTGGGAGTATTTTGGAGCCAATTTTAGTAATATAAAACTGAATCTAACATATATGCATTTTAAGGAGATCTCATACAGAAAGGCATTAGTATAATTATGGAAAACAATTTATTTCTCTTAATCTTTTCTTGAATTTAATCCATAATTGATTATGGTATTGAACCAACCAATCACAACTAGCTCTCGAGATCGAAAAACCTTCCGTCTCTGAGAGAAGTAAAAAACTAGCAGTTGAGCACAAGTTCCAAAGTGACAGGCCAACTTGTCCTCTAGGATCTAGCTGACCCTCACATTGCCACTACTTTCTTTCTTACTATATTTCGAGCTTTAATTTGATTACTTAGCT
>Ga0307517_10002016_pt1 | contig 33039 bp, 42 predicted proteins | sample 23_EM_MG_FD_194515 | JGI IMG/M metagenome (GOLD analysis project Ga0307517, IMG submission 194515) | Populus trichocarpa ectomycorrhiza microbial communities from riparian zone in the Pacific Northwest, United States - 23_EM | ecosystem: Host-associated > Plants > Roots > Unclassified | place... | reverse complement strand
CACACACAGCATGAGCCCGAATCATCTCTTCGCATTCGACGATGGTATCACATGTGAATCCAGGGATATCAAAAGCCTCGGACGTTAAATCGTGGCTGGCTGTTTGTATGGCTCCATGAATCTCGTCGGGAAAAGAGTCCCAATGAACGAGCTCCTCAAGGTCCGTTCGTGGGTGTGCTCGTGGGTTGGCTCTCGCAGAGCTGTGTAAAGAATCAGGAACTGCCTTCCCATAGTTTACGTACGGGAGATCTGGAAGGTGGGTTTGCATGTCTGACGAGGTGAGACCAAAAGTGTTACATCACCATGACCCTGCGGGACGCCGAGCATGCTACTTTTTTTCCCACTAGTCGTGACCTCCCTGACAACAGTCTCGACGTCCAGACTAAGTCCAATATACGTGGCCACATACACAATTGCCTTGCCTCCCTGGAGCAGTACAACGCCACGAGCTTCCCCAAATGGACCTGGAGACACACCACGGGGAAGGCAAGGTTCTCGACAACGGCTCCTACGTACACACTCCGATACATATATATCTGTACCACCCAGCCGACAACACCGTGGCTGGCAATCCCTGTAATATGGGCCGCCACCTGCTAGTTCCTCGTATTCCACATTTAGGATGGGTACATGGGCGCGGTACAACACAGTCTTGCCCTTGTATTTTACGTTCCGTAATGATCAATCCCAGATGAGGACGATGCTCAGAGGGTCTGCAGCACCAGGTTCTCCTTTACGAATCGGGGATCCACCAGCGGGCAGCGGAGCGTCACACGTTGCCCTATTCTGGTTGAGGGACTGTGGAGTTTCCACCGTGCCGTTGTTCATGTTGACTTCGAATATCTTGCTCGATGTTCAGGATACCTTTAAGAGCCTTGTGCAATGAATATACTGGCAGATAGCTCGCTCCTTCTACGTAAAACACTCGGAATACATTCCAACAGTCCCACGATCGTGGTGTCACGTTCGTCAGCAGATTTGTGACAAGCGCGTTTTGAAAAGGACTGATCATGTTCAAGGGTGGTCATAACACACAAAGCGAAATATCACCTCCCCAGGTTTCGAACCATGGGATTTCAAAATATCCTACACCCCTTAACTTGTATGTGCCTTACAGAATATTACTGGTTTATTACAGCTGACCCCTCATCCCAGTTACGATAGTCCACCAATTTACGACGTGTCCATTGAAGAATTCGAAACTTGTGCTCTAGACCGCCTGCGCGTCCTGGCCGAGATCGAATCATCTGTTGCTCGCAATCGCTCTTGGGATGATCTCAAATCTGTTACGAATGCACAGTGCCTGAAATACTTGCCCTTGAACTCGGCCATATCAAGCCGACACAGTGATCTCCCTGCAGAAAGGAAAAAGGATCATCTCAGTCATTTCGTACTTCGACTTGCATTTTGCCGCTCGTGTGTTTGACTCCTCTTTTACGCCAACCAATATTCATGTCATGATTCCTCAGCGAGGACCTCAGAAGGAGATTCGTCAAGGCAGAGACTATTCTTTTCAGAGTCCGTTATGAGTCTGCGTTTACGGACGACAGAGAAGACCTGCTCAGTTCACGAGACTTTAATTGGGTGGCAGTGAGTGCTCTCCGTTTGAGATAAACGCAAGTACTGACAAGTTGTAGGTATCATCCGAAGAGCAGCAGGGTCTCCAGGCCCAATTGGAAGCAGCTTTCCATGGTTCAAAATCTGAATTTGAGAAAGCGAAGTATTACAAAGTCTGTCCTGTGCCTCTTCTAATATTTTTGTCTCAACTGTATCATAAACAGGTTCGTTGGACACGAGTCCCGGATTTAGTCGAGAAGAGAAGAGTTTTCCTCAAGCAAGGTTGGGCCTACGTTCCATCTAAAGAGCAATCCAGTATCGTCTTCCATGAATTCGAGGCCCAACTTCTGAGAGCACTTGAGGTAAATCGATTTGTGGACTAGAGTTTCCCTTATCTCAGGTTTCAAGGTGACCGCCAGGTTACTCCCTCGATTAGACGAAGATACACGTTTAATACCGATCCTTGACAACCTCTCTCAAGGATTTCTGGCTGGAATATCTTCGGAATGGGCTAATGCGTCTGGATCTGAGAATGCCGGAGAGATTAAAGCCGAAATGATCGACGAACTGGCGCAGAAGGACTTCCCGCTATGTATGAGGATGCATCATGAGAAACTGAGGCGGGACAGGCATCTCAAACATTTCGGTCGTTTGGAATATGGTCTATTCCTCAAGGTCTACCATTTTCAAGGATGGACTTGTCCTGCTGCTGACCACTTCGATAGGTTCTTGGTCTTTCTATAGATGAGGCAATAGCTTTCTGGCGCAAGTCCTTCAGTCGCATGGACGATAACAAATTCAACAAAGAGCACAAGTACAATATCCGACATTCGTATGGTCTCGAGGGCAAAAGAGCAAACTACCCAGCCAAAAGGTCATTTTCCAAATTTCCTTAATTAGAACACCAACTCATCTACGCACAGCTGTATACAACTTTTAGCACCAGGTTCATCGGATCATGGCTGTCCCTATCGTAATTACGACCCTGAAAACCTGCCAACAACCCTACAGTCTTTATATGGATTGCGGTCATCGGACATTCCTGAAATAATAACGACTGTGAAAGCCAAGCACTACCATGTCGCGTGCACACGAGTTTTTGAATTGACCCATGCGTCATACGGAGTTAGTAAGGGAGATGGCATCGGCGGAGGGGAGAGTGTTACACACCCGAATCAATATGCAGCCAGGAGTGTGGAGATGACCAGGGCAAAGGATACTATGGTGTTGGAATAAAGTACCCCTTCGAACTTCGAACTATATTAATAATTTGGTTACCAGTGCACATGTTGTGACACGCATCTGGTGACCCCAAATTCAAAAACCTTAAACTCAGTGTCTTTTCCTATACTCTACGCATTTCTCTATTCTACCGCCATGAGTTCACGAACCTCGGAGACTAATCCTAACGACAACGATGACGGAAAGGCCTTTGTGCTTCGTCAATATGAAGACACTGATGGTCATTTTTCTTTGGTCAGGCGAGTACCCCCCTTTCCGGTTCGTAACCAATGAGCTAAACGTACCACAGAAATTTTCGACTTGCTGATCTTGTCACTGTCATGAACGGTGTCTGTGGATCGTTTTCTATATTTTCTTCGGCCCAATACCTCATCACAAACGATCCCGATTATCTATGGTCGGCATTGGCATTCCCTCTTGCGGGGCTTATGTTCGACTTTTTGGATGGCAGGGTAGCGAGATGGAGGAATTCAACTAGCTTGCTAGGACAGGAGTTGGATAGTCTGGCAGATTTGGTTAGCAACTTTCAACTTTCAATTTTCTCTCTGACATACCCAACAGATTTCTTTTGGTGTTGCGCCTGCCCTGTTGGCTTTCGTCGTAGGGCTGCGCACTTATCTTGACACCGTTTGCCTTACTGGATTCATCTGCTGCGGACTGGCAAGACTTGCCAGATTCAATGCCACAGTAGCACTTGTCCCCAAGTCTAAAGGCAAGGCCAAGTATTTCGAAGGCCTCCCCATCCCATCTTCTCTTGTTCTGGTTGGAGTTATTTCCTACTGGACTAAGAAAGGTTGGATTATCGGTCAGCAAGGCATTCCAGGGGGGACGGTCGTTCTCTGGGGGCAGGATGGTGGTAGAGGGGAGGTTCACCTTGTCAGTTTCGTCTTCGCTTGTTGGGCAGCCGCGATGGTTAGCAAAACTCTAAAAGTACCAAAGCCGTGATTGGAGTATCTAGTGGTGTCCTCTTGGATTTATGTCTACAGAACCGGAGTTTATCAATTCTTTGAATTTATTTGTCCTAGTCCCTTCTTTGCTCTTTTATCAACTCGCGTCACGACGCGTCTCTTTCATACTGCCGTTATGACCTCCGCGCAAGATGTTGATCGTATTTTCCTCCAAGCCGTGTTATCTCGTGGATTGATGTCTGGTGAGCTCGCCAAGGTCCTATGGGAGAGAAGCATCGATGTTGTCAATGGTAAACCCCTCTATCCTCAATTCGCGATCCCCTCTTGATCAATGCATTGGCGCTCAGCGGCAAACGAAACGCTAAATATCCGCTTTGTGAATAATACGGATGCATGGAATGAATTCGTAGGGAGGGTTAATCGGACTCTAGATAAACTCGACCTGGAATTCAGGATGCTCCATGACGAATCAACAGGAAGAGAAATGTATGCATTGGTGAGTCAGGTAATTCGCCCAGTGGCAAGTTTTTCATATTTCGCGTTCTCAGGTTAATAGGAAAGGCGACGAAATTGCCCAGTTGGCGACAGATTACAGCCCTGCAGAGATTGTTTTTTTCAAGGCTATTGTGAGCCATGAAAAGTCTACAATTCCTTAACTCAACCAAATTCGAAGGTCGAACAAATCATGCTTGCACCTCGCGAGGCATTCTCAGTTTCCTCCATGGCTGCCCTGCGCGAACTTACAGCTTCTAAAATCAGCATAACCAAAATCGGTGCTGAAGTCATTCTTACAAGTTTTGTCTCCAAAGGTTGGCTCTTGAAAAGCTCGCAAGTCCTCCGATCTTTCCCGAATATTTTTGAATCTTATTTTAACCTAGTCGTGGTCGTTACTCTCTTTCGACGCGTTCTCTTTTGGAGCTTCTTCCCTATCTGAAGTCAAATTATCCCGACGACCTCCTTGAGTGTACAATCTGCATGGAGGTGTGATTTCTTTCACCTCCGAAGGAAGGGATTAACACGTTCACTAGATTGTAACACGCGGTGTGGCCTGTTTAAGTCCAAATTGCAAAGTTCGGTTACACTATCATTGCTTCAAAAACTACAGACATCGTCAAGGCATCAAGATCTGCATGGCTTGCAAGAAAGAGTGGCCACGAGAGGTAAAGCAGCTTATTCCAGTTGGTGAAGAGGCTGCCAGGGAAGGAGACGCGGACAAACGCCGTGTTCGTGATGAATCCACGTCAGGCAGTGATGAAGAGGAGGAACCTCCTCAAGAAAACTCTCCTCCTCCAGCCAAAACCTCGCGACGCAAGGGAAAGGGGAAATCGAGACAAATGGAAGTCGATGATGATGAGGAGGATGAGGATGCTGATGCTGATGAGCAAGACGAGCCGCCTCAAACTCAACTGACGCAGAAACAACGCCGGAGTGCAAGGGGTAACAGATAGCACAATAAGATGGTCTACAATTCGATGCTCGACTCTAATCAACATTATACAATATTAATATTCATCTAGTATTTATCCATTTATTTTGCCACGCGACCATCCTCAACAATGGGGTCTTGGCCATCTACGAAACCAAATCGGCCCTTTCCCCAGACTTGCCGTCTACGGTTTCTTCTCCCCTCCCCAAATTCTTCATTCCACTTCCTGAGATCTGCAAGGCTGCCCAGAGTTTCGGATGATGAGGGGGTAATTTCTTTCAGTGCTTGTGTAAAGTGCTGGAGGTATAGTGTTCGTGAGGGAAGAGCAAGTTCCGAGGATCCAAAAATCTCTTGTTGTGCATTGGATAGCGGATCTGCAGTACCCGTCTCATCGTCGTGAACGGCCCCAGATGGCGCCAGATTGTCATGAATTCCTTCAGTCTTCTCTTCATTAATAATGGTGGCTGTCGCCGCTTGTGAAGATTGAGGATGCCGAGAAGCCCAAGGAAGCACCATGTTTTCCTTCACGGAATCCAATGCCGCCGAAACACAAAGATCTAAATGGACGTTGAGAACAACTCTCTGGAAGTAGACATAGTAATTCATACGTTTCAAATCGGACCCAGAAAATCCCTCTGTCTTCTTCGCCAAGTTATTGATATTCACGTCGGTCGCCAAGGATTCGTCACGAAGCAAGATTTTCAAGATCTCTGAGAAGAAATGAGGTTAATAAGCAACAAATTATATTGTATCTTGTCCCACCTTCTCGTTCCTTCTCGCCAGGGAGGTCAACAAGCAAACGACGGGGAAGACGTCGAAGAACGGCATCATCCAAGTCAAATGGTCGATTGGTAGCGCCGATGACGATCACATTATGCTTTTTTGATGATTTCAAACCATCCATCTCTTGCATAAATTCGGTAATCACGCCTCGATGTGCAAATGCACTTCCACTTTCCCTTGCTGACATCCGTGCACCAAACAAGGCATCGATTTCATCCAGGAACACAACGCACGGTGAAAGTTGCCGTGCTAATGAGAAGACAGCTCGAACGAGTTTCTCGCCTTCACCAACGTACTTCAAGAGGATATCAATGACGGTCTCGCATAATTATTGTTATACTCACCATATCCATAACGTCTGACGGAGATACCATCAACATCCGACATCCGGCTTCCTTGGCCAAAGCCCGGACTACAAGAGTCTTTCCGGTTCCCGGGGGACCAAATAGCAGGCAGCCCGTCATCCCGTGCTCTTTCAGGATTCCTTGCTGAAAAGCATGTGGATGAAGCAATGGTAATGAAACGATCGTTCGAACAGCATCTATCGTTTCACCTGGCAGATGAACGTGGCTGAAAGTGGTTGTTAGCGATTCTGATTGAGGTTTTACTTAGTATCTCGTACAAAACGTCGCAACGAAACTACCCACTAGCATCGACAATGCAGGGCAGAAGTCGAGTTTCGTACGGATCCAGATCGGGATCGTTTTTGAGATTTTTTACCACCTCATCTGAGGCTGAGCCGGGAGCAGGTGTCTTGTCGTCGGGATCTCCTTGGGTGTCCAGCTTGTCCCCAAAAGTTTCTTTCAGCCATAAGGCCCGTGTGGTACTTGATTGGTCGCAAGCCATCCACGCCGACTGAACAGCCGTCCATGGAACAAGAGTTGAAGGTTTCTCTTCAAATTTCAATCCAGACTGCTGAACGATAACACTACCAATGGCCCTATCGGAAACATGTCGCACATTGGACCACGATTCGAGTTTATTGCTCCATCCCTCCCACATGGGTGGCGGCAGAACATCTTGGCCCTTTGGAAACGCAGGTGAAGACTCAGCAACGCCTCCTGTGGCCCCAATTCCCATCCGCATTGTCAGTTCATTAATCTCTCTTCGACGAGCCATCCGAATGAGGCATTCGTCAAAGACGGATCGCCACCGAGGGACCAAGACAGTAGAACGGAAGAATTGGGCTCCTTTCCCCTCTTGCGGGTAATCAGCAGAGACGCCTAGTGACACTCCGGGGTCATTGGAAGCTGAATCATTTGGCCCACCGACCAAGATGATACCAGGCAAACGGGGCTGCTCTTGGCCCTCGACTCTATTCCGAAGCTTGGGAAATTCTGCTTGGAGGGCAGCAGGATCCTTGTCCCATTTCCTGAGCCTCGCACGAAGGCGCTTTTCTCGAGCTGTTTGCGCATTGTCGCTCTCCGAAAAGTCATTGGCTAAATCCATTTTCGCTGAGTGCTGAGGCATCAAGTTCCGCGCAATGAGATTAATGACATCGGTTATTGATCCAGGAGAGTTTTCGTTCACTGGGTTTGCTATTGACGGACTCATACCGAAAATGATCGTCACCGGAGACGAATTTATACTGGAAGAACGGGCCAGGAGCCCACGACGGCGATGGCGCACGGCATTGAGAAGGGAGGGATACCATGACGATGAGGAGGGTGCAAGTGTTGGGAAATCGCGGATGTATATGAGACGAGGACGGTTCTGAGTCACGCCTGGGGTAGACGAGGTCAGGTCTTCTGGAGAGGGCATGTTGACTAATGATTCGAAGAAAAGATCAAGTCTACTCGGACCAGAGGGTTTTCTAGAACTGGGTGGCACGGCCATGCGACCGGCAAGAGAGGAGAGTGCCTTTGGAATGGTAATCGACATTCGCGACGGCGCTGTTAAGATTACAGGACCCTCTCCTTCCTCCGACCCATAGTCAGGAATGGGCCTTCGTCGACTGGATTCGAGAGAGGGCAATAAATTGACAGAAGAAAAATGCAGTGGGTTTGGATTCAAATTCATTGCGCTGGCCGCTATGAGATAGTAGGTTAGGATGTGTTGATTGAGTACCAAGATCACACTTGCCTTTGCCAAATTTTCCCCATTCCCCAGCTGCCAACTGAACGGCATCCAAGATAAGAACCTCAGCACCAGTGTAAAACGCCAATTCATGAACTGTAGAATCGATGATATTGTCCCCCCCTTCAATCGGACAATATAGTCCAAGTGTAGGTTCAATTGGTCGAGTAGAGCCTGAGAGCGGCAACACGGACCTAGCCTGGTTCCGAGGGTGAAGAGTAATCAACAGTTTGTCCAATGCCTCTTCATATACCTCCAGAGGAGGAAAACTTGGATGTGGGCTTTCCAATAAACTCTTGGTAGGGACCAAAATAATTTCTCTGTCAAGTCCTTCGCGGAATTCAAGGGTATGTGTATCTCCAACAGAGGCACTTGAATGTTTCATGTTAGAGGACGTTGCACTTGTGCGTATCCTCCTCATCTTTACAGGTACTTTTCCCGCGTCCTCGACCGGAGGAGAAGGACTTGCAACACTTCCGTTTCCAGGATCCAAGGTTTGGGTTTTTGTTGTCGAACCAGCATCAGGTTCCAAAGGCGGCGTAGAACTTGTGGATTGAGTGCGAATGACGGTGCGACTACGAACCAATGGTCGTAAATGTGTTCCCACTTTCGGAAGTGTGGGTCCACGAAAGTCATGAACTGGCGTGCGGATAAAAGAATGGTACTTGCTCAGAAATGACTGTGATCGCATCGAGAAGACGAAATCAAGTACTGGTAGTGTCGTCGTAGTAGCCACCAGCGAAAGATGTCATTCACGTGATTTATTTAAAGTTGAAGTTCGAGCCAAAAATTTATGCACACAATTAATTTGAGTGATATCTTATAAACGAATCGCGATCCGATATTAGGGTAAATGAGTGGGATTCTCTAGTTAAGTTATATGTCGGGCCCCTAGGATTTTTGTTTCTCCTCCTCAGCTAGCTTTGATGCAATCCGTGCCGCAGCTCTTTCGGCCAAATCTACGCCTACCAGAATCTTAGAGGCCTTCCAAAGTTGAACCACGTTAATTATGTTCTTGAGAAGGCATATGGGGCCAGTTACGAAAGCCATGACCTCCGGATAAGTCAGGTTCCCGTACAAGCTTGCATCGATGGGTTTCGAGGTCCACTTCATAAGATTAAGTGAGACGAAGAACAGCTCATTGCATGCACAAACGAAAAACAATGTCCTCTACTCCAGGAATGAGTAAGTGAGCATACAGAGGAGGAAAGGAGGACACTTACCGAATCGTTGTAATACAGCCATAGGATACGGCTCACTTCGCTTGTAACAAGTTTGTGACTTGTAGACCCAGTGACAAGGGAGCTAAAAGAAGTTCCATTTACAGATTCTTGAGTAGGAAAGGGTGGCATACCTATACATATGCATGTAGTGGCTGCTGAAATCCAATGCAATAAGGAACTGGAAAAAAATAGCGTATTGTGGATAGGCGGAAGAGAGATAGCACAATAAACAAGATGTGGTGCAACTTTCTGGATATAAGCCATCCAAATTTGTAAGAAATGGGCATAAAGCATACCGATCGGTGACCATGTCCAGAACAGCTCCAAATTTCGATGTTTGGCCGAGCGCCCGAGCAGCCTGCCCATCCACAGCGTCAAGGAGGCACGACAGACAGTACAATATTGTACAGTAGATGGGGTGATAGCTCATAAAATACAGCGAAAAAGCTGCCAAGATGACGCGCGAGTATCCTGAAAGAACGTATTTAAGTAAGATTGTAAGAGAATTGAGAATTTTACTTGCCGATGAGGTTTGGAACAAAAAGGAATACATTCTCAGAGTAACTCTGAGCTGTAGCAAGGTCAACGGCTTGCTTCGCATCGACCAAGTCGAGGGACTCAGATGGTCTTCGACGGCGCGTTGATGTTCTCGTCATTGTAGAGGGAGGAGCCCGCGATGAGGACGTGAGTCTGTGTTGTCCAAACTACGGTGACTGAGGTCGCCAGGTGATGAAAATTGGAAATGTAGAAAATGGACTTGGGAGGCTTTCCCAAAGTGTTTATATTTGTGTACATGCCAACACACAGCCATCCAAGACGGTATATACTAAGTATACCTCCTTGTACTTGTGATATATATTGTATCTAAGTCTTCATCCCATGTCTGGCGGGATATGCGGGTTGAAAGAAAAACATGCACTTCTTGTGGCACTTGCCTTCTACCAAGTCTTGTTGGCTAGTACGAAGCTAGCTTGTCTCTCCCTCGGATGCTACTTGTGATTCACTCGCACTGCTTGGATGCTATTTTGAAAGCGATATTACTCATCGGACAATCGGACTGCGCAGAGGAATCTTCTAGGTCGTTCCCGCTGTTGCCACACATTCCATTTCCCGAAGTTTCTCGTATCGAGCGCTCAGTGTTACGTAATTGATTCCTGTCGGCGCTTGGTGTACACCGACTATATGTAAATCCAAGTATCACGCATTTTTGAACCCAAATGGCGGATATCTGTTTTGGTAATGGGAGCGATTTACCGTTGGAACCAGTTTGGAAGGACTGATCATTTCTAGGCAGCAATATCTGAATGGGGATACTTCCTAAACTGGATTATGTCACCAAGGTGACTCATTGTGATCATCTTAACATAGTCTATAAATACTTTCTTCGCAGTTTTGTCCCCGGTCCTTCATCCTCATCCACGACGTTCACCTTTGTCTGGTATAACAACGGGTCAGTGTTCACCTTATTCAGCTTGTCATGTCAATTCTTAACACCGCTCGTGATTCTGTCAGGCGTCGCAGCCTGCCCAGCGGCCTTACAAAACGCTGAGATACCTTTTTATACCCTCGTCGACACATTGGACGTTTGAACCCTCACCATGACAAGCAACTTTGTCTACACACCCCATTCACAGAACACTGCACCTGCTGACTATAGGAACAGCCCTTACCTGGGCCATTTCTATCACCAGACCAACTCCCCGTTTATCCCACCCATATCCCTTAGCCAGTCGCCTTTCCATTCACCTTTTGGAACTCCTGTTCTCGCCCCTGCGACCCTGCCCCCGTCTCCGAACCTAGCCACTTCCCCTTTACCAGCGGCATATCCAGTGTATACCCCCTTCCCGTCATCCGGGGATCCATATCAGCCATTCGTCCCTCAGGATCCATGGCGCAGAGAACGTCGTTCTTCCTGGAATGAACAGCCAGTCCAGATATACAGAACTACCCCTGTCCGGAAAAGGACTCGCTCCTTCAATGACAATCCATACCCAGCCTTCACTCAACCAGGATCTATTCCCCCCTATACAAACCCTTATTCCTTTCAGGTCATTTCCCCCTCAACTGGACCTGTCCTTCATCCATATTTAGATGGTTCAAGATACCGAGGTGACACCGTCTTCGACTTTGCCGCAGAATTCAAACCGATGCGACTCGTGGGTCACAACCAACTCTGGCCCCTCACCTACGAGGAGCTTGCACAAGTTGCCACCGAGCCACAAATGTACAAGTTGACGATATCTTGCGATGCCTGGATCCCCGAATGGCCATTACATCTCGACTTCCGATCGAATAACCCTTACGATTCCAATATCCCTCCGATCAAATTGGGTGACGTTCTGATTGCCATTCATGGGTCGCTTCATAAACGCATCTCGCAGTACGACTGGGCACATTTGTCTCCGGAGCGTGAATATGAAGTATCCAAGGCGTATACACGGCGATGCAAGACCATGGGACCTGATCAGCTGAAAAACAGGAATCAAGGTGTAAAGCAAGTGGACTTCTTGATGGGTAGGACGAGGTTTAGGGGTCTGGAGAAGGTTGGGGATAGCCATGAGCATCTAAAACTGCTAGTTGACTGACGATTCCCTTGATCTGTGATTGGATTTATTCCCTTGTACTATTGGTGGGACATTTTTGGTCGGATGTTCGTTATTCTGGTATGTATACGACTGTAATTTAGTTTGCTTTCGGTCCGTTGTATATTCGTGTACGCACCTGCTAGTCAGGGTCCCTTGAAATTAGCAGATTATGGAACGCCACACCTCGGCATAGCTTACCAGTAATATCTCTTGGCTTACGCCTTAATGCGGAGCCTCCCCTGTCATCTGCTTGGTAAGTTTTGTCATGAGATGATATGACGCCAACCTGCAGCACCTATTGTGAGTCCAACTTACACATTGCCAGAGTTGAAGTTCCGGAACGGTTTGTCACGGACCAAGAATGAGGGTACTCATGATCATGGGTGACGACTGGTGACCGTCCGTCGTTCGACGGTGTGTGTGAGCCTGTGTGGGCAACTTGAGACATTCAAAACTGTCAGAATAACGATAGATATGGTTCCCAAATGTTGAGTGACTTCCATAAATGAAAAGCATGATTTCAAAAAAAATACAAGCGGTTGCCTGGCGGTTACAACTTGCCGGAACTGGAGGTATAAAAATATATGTAAAATTCCAGTTGGTAAATTCACTTCCATGTTTTACATAAAGACCCGAGTGAAAAATATATATTTTCGATATCACCATATGTAGCGATCTCTCCAGAGTGGAGAGCAAGATTTGGCCTTCTTCTCGACCGGCGCTCAAGTATAGGCATGTAGAGGTGTCGGCGTGTAGTAGTGCAACCCAGTAAATCCATTCGCCGTGAGGCAATAGGTTGCGACATTGAGAAACATCTGTACTGTTGAAGGATGGACAAAGGCTGTTGCAATCGGGGTGCAGATCTTTGGACTTCGAGGTGATCCTTCAACGACGAGCTTCCACTGCGAACATCAGAAATCACTGGCGTTGCTAAAAAAGCCACTTCATACGGACCTGAAATAAACATAACTGCCATGGATTTATGTTTCTCTGTATTGGTCATGACGCTTTTTGACACTCTTACATCCAACTTCTAATCGACAGCCGCTCAGGCTGGCATTATGATTGTCCTGGTAGTTTTGGGATGATTCTGATTCCTGTCGAATATTTAAATTGCAAACCTAGATAGAGCCCTGATATCTCGGAACTCACCTTTATTCCTTGCCCAAGCACATTGCTTTAAGAAGTCCACATATGGTATAAAATGCAAGTCCGGGAAATCAGCTGAATGACATGCATGCAATCTATGATGGGTTAGTTGTTATGACAGACGCACCCTAACCACTCGCCGTTCACCCCACTAACTAGTAACTTGAACCTCTAACATTCCAACCTCCGTCGAACCCCCCATGCGTCTCAAGATCTCAAGCTCAAGAATTATCGATTTGGCTACTTCACCAGACTTCACCACGAGGCACTTCAGTTGTTGTTGGCAACTGTCTGTTCGGGAATATCAATTGATCCGTTTATTCCAACACTATCATTTATATTGCACACCACCATCTGAATGGTCGCAACATGGTTCCCCTAAATTTTTAGATGCACAGTGCTTGTACAGTGCTTAACTTTGTGTTATCGGCCGAATACGTCTCAATTCCTGTATGTATTTGTTTCTGTTACTGTATCCTATATACCCGCACTGAATATTAGAATGTTGACCCACATTGCAACGAGTGCCCTAAATCATCGGCCGATTGTCTCACGTCTTAAGATCTCCAGATCTTATGATTTAATTATAATGCTCCGAGTCAAAAAAGTCCACACTTTGATCTCGTCTCCCAAAGTCCTCTATTATGTGCGGAATATTCGCTGCCCATGGGATCGAGAAACCTGCATGCGACCGCCCAAAATTCATCGCTTGCTCAAAAAAACAACGCCATCGTGGCCCTGACTGGTCAGGGTGCTTTGTCGGACAAAGGTCTGTGCTTGTGCACGAGCGCCTCGCGATCGTTGGCGTAGGTCAGTACAATGTTTCAATTCTCTTGAAAATCCTTATACTCCCCCCTTAGAGTCGGGTGCTCAACCTTTGACGAGCGACGATGATAAAATCATCCTTTGCGTCAACGGAGAAATTTACAACCATGTCGCTCTTCGATCAAGACTCGGACCTGACCTCAAATTGAAAACCCATTCCGATTGCGAGATTATTATCCCCCTGGTAAGTAGCCATAAATTATTTATTGGTGCTACTTCAAATCTTTTCCCTCTAGTACAAAAAATACGATAAGGACTTGTGCAACGAACTAGACGGGATGTTCTCCTTCATTCTTCTAGACGAAACTGTTACACCGTCTCGTATTATTGCTGCACGCGACCCTGTGGGTATAACTACCTTGTACCAGGGGTGGAACTCCAGCATCCCAGGAAGCGTCTATTTTTCTTCCGAACTCAAATGTCTTCTTGAGGAATGTGACAAAATCATCTCCTTCCCTCCTGGCCATGTCTATGACAGTAGAGACGACAAGACCGTTCGTTATTTCCATCCTACTTGGTGGAAAGGCGACTTCGAAGGCCCTGCAGGAACGATACCTACTATTCCTCCGGATTACACACTCATCCGCACAACCTTGGAGGCTGCCGTCCGCAAGCGTCTCATGTCCGATGTGCCATATGGCGTCCTGCTGAGCGGTGGCCTCGATAGCAGTCTGATTGCTGCCATTGCTGCGAGAGAAACGGAAAAGGTTGCCCAAACACAATTCCAATCGCGAAAGAAGAAACTGAGGGAAGCTATCAACGGCTCTTCTTCACCTATCGCAGATACTCCCATCGATGAAGGTGAGTTCCGGATAAAGAAATCGAAAAAAAGTGTGAAAAGTTGAAACCTTTTTTTTGGCAGCAACATTCCTTTCATGGCCGCAATTGCACTCTTTTTCTATCGGCCTCAAGAATTCTCCAGACTTGATAGCCGCAAGGAGTGCCGCTGATTACCTGGGTACAGCACACCATGAGTATGTTTTCACCGTTCAGGAGGGACTGGACGCACTTCCAGAAGTCATTCACCATCTCGAAACGTATGATGTCACCACCATTCGCGCGAGTACTCCCATGTACCTCCTGAGTCGTAAAATAAAAGCGATGGGAGTCAAGATGGTGCTTAGTGGTGAGGGAAGTGATGAAATCCTTGGAGGTAATTTTCGTTTTACGTTTTTTTTTTCCAATCGTACTAAAATTGTTGCATTTAGGTTACCTTTACTTCCACGCGGCTCCAGATTCTGCTTCGTTCCATCAAGAATGTACACGTCGGGTGAAGAACCTTCATACGTCTGACTGTTTACGTGCCAACAAGTCATTCCTTTTTTTTCCTGTTGAAAGAGGCGTTGTTGACTAGAACTTTTAGATCGACTATGGCATGGGGACTCGAAGCGAGGGTGCCATTCCTTGATAAAGCATTCTTAGAAGTTGCCATGAATATCGATCCGAAAGCGAAGATGTTCAGCAAGAATGCTGCGCGAGTGTACGACAAAGACGGCCGTGAAAAAATGGAGAAGGTAAGAGTCTCTACGTTGTCAATCACGTCCTCTTTCGGGTCTGACTCTCGTTTGCTTCCAGTATGTTCTTCGCAAAGCGTTTGATGTTGCACCCGATAACAAGGTGGGCTTGATTATTAATTTTTGGATGGACATTCTCTCTTAATTTTTTTTTCTCGTCAGCCTTATCTTCCTCATTCGATCCTCTGGAGACAAAAAGAACAATTTTCCGACGGGGTAGGCTACTCATGGATCGATGGGTGTGCTAATTTTTATTATCATGTTCTATTTTCAACTGAAGAAAACATCAGAATAAAAGAGCATGCTGCTCAAGTGGTCTCTGATGAAAACTTTGCGAAGAGTGAAGAAAGATGGTCGTTTGATATACCGGATACCAAAGAAGCATATCTCTTCCGCGAAATATTCGATGGTAAGCAAAGCATTCGTGTTCAGAAGTTGTGGCCACAAATTTGAGGTCCATTTTTTCAGGGTTGTTCTCAACTGAGACTGCTGCAAGGACAGCTGTCCGCTGGGTACCCCGTGGTGATTGGGGCTGTGATGCAGATCCAAGCGGACGGAGCGTCAAGATTCACAATGCGGCCTACGAAGCGGATTAATTACGGGGGGACCTCCTAGAAAGTAAAAAGGAAAAGAGTGTGGTCGATGTGATATACAAGATTTGAATCTACGGACATAAAATAGCGAATTGCAATATTATTAGTAGTGTTTCAATATTGGATCTGCAGTGCTAAGAAGTAAAAAAAATAGAGCGAACGTTTTTTTTCCCGCACACTTTGAACAAATGATGAAATAATACGTGCAGGAGGTATATGGAATATGGCCGATGATGTCGATCGAGGCATGAGTGAAGGAGGGGATAGTGGCGTTTCTCGGAGATGAGGAAAGGATAATGAACGAGTGGGAATATGGTTTGAGAGGAAATTTAGAGAGTGTGGGATAGTAGCCTGGTAAGGGTAGTAACATCCTCAGGCGCTGTTATTCAAGGCAGGATCTTTGGCAAGCATTTGACGGTACATTCCGACACCCGAGTCTTCAGAGGGAGCAGGTGAAGCTACCGGACCTTTCATTGGTCCAGTGGGGGTCAACGGTATAGGTACAGGTACCGGAACTGGGGTCTTGGAAGAACTGGGCTGCGAGGTATTTCGTTGGCGTTTGTGGGGTATAGGGTTGCGTGTGTTGGTATCCCAGGCAGGTCTGGTGATTGTTGCTCGCGCATAGTTGGGACCTTCTTCAGAAGTTGCAGGTCGACGAGTCGAAGTTGGTGTTTGTGTTCGGCGACCTGAGGGACGGGCTGAGTGGCTGGAGCCATCTGAGACGAGTCTCGTGCCAAACTTGGCGTTTGCGGAGGATTCGCGACCATAAGAAGCGGTGATGACTCCTTTTCTCGGATTAACCCCAGGACCCAGTCGAGTTTTGAGGGCTGGCTTCTGAACAGTGATCTTATCTGCGCCCCAATAAGAAAAGCTCATTTTGCTTTTCTTGTCGGAATCGTCAGAGTCGTTTTCGCGTTCATCATCATCGGGCATTGGGACGATTCTTGGTTTACTGGAAATGACATTTGTTCTCGACTTGGCCAACCTGGCAACATTATTAGTATAGAAAGCATCTGATGGTAGGCTTGTACTTACTCCTCCATAGATATGACACCTTGTTGAGGTTGAAGGACATCACCAAAATCCCATGTTTCGATCTGTCATGCAGAGTTAGATCCGTGCTAAGCAAAGCAAAGGATCAGCCTAACCTGGAGGAATCTATACAAGTTGCGGGGCTTGGTAGTTGAATTTCGCCGCCCCAAAGTTGCGTATTTTGCTTTGCCCTGCAACTCTGGCAGAGAATTTGTTCGGGATGCAGTGGTAGATGCAATCGGGAGCGACGTCGTCCCTGTTCGTTGACATTGCAAGACGACGTCGTTAAACACGACAAACCACAAATCTCTCTTGCCACCGAAGCTGTCGGGACGCAGAACATCGCTAAGGCGTTTAAACGATGACTTAGTCCTCACACCTTTGGTGTTTACAGCGGGTGGAGGAGAAGAAAATTTGGGTGTCCCATTGGAAAAGCTGCAAGCGCGTTCCTCGAGTAGGATACGAGATGGTTTCGGCAGGGCGAGTTGGCGCACTTTGTCCAATCCCTCGATGCGAGCAAACACATCTCTCGTCTTGTCGCGCTCTTCTTTCTGGATCTTCTCGTCCTCGATACTGCGGACGATATTTTCCACTTCTGCCACCATTAATAGGGTACTCTCATACTCGAAAGTACTAGGATCCGTGTGGTATAGCAAGTTTTGGAAAAGTAAGGGGTATTTGAGGAGTCTTTGGAATGGTTTAGAAAGGGTAATCGCGAGCCCTGTTTCACCTCTCTCTGCAGCATTTTCCTCCAGTCGCTGAAGGACTTTGCAAACTTTCTGCCATTCGCCAACGTCTTGCTTCTTCGGCTTCTTTGTAGAAGCATTGGAAAGGGCTGCATCCACTTGTTCCAAAGCACGCTCAAGGTGCAATACATATGTCGCATAACCTTTGAAGATGTCAGACTAAGGATAGATATAGATCAGACACAATTGATAAAGGTGCAATGTAACTTACGTTGGAAACGAAAACATCGGCGAGAGACCGGACAAGAGGATACTGGTCATCATAGCGCTTCTTCAGAGCCTCGGATAACCTTTTGTGCCCATCAAAGACTCCACTATCAATTACCTCCAGACAGACTCGTAGGTCTTCGGGAAGTTGGTGCGGAGCAATAGTGTTTCCAAGGACATCCACAGGTGTTACTTGACTTTTTCGAAATTTTCGCAACATACCCTTGCCGGGTGAATCTTGACTGAACTTGCGCAAGCGTTCATGTTCAACTATAGCAGACTGACGACCCAACGAGTGAGCAGATGATGATAGAGGATTTCGCCCGGGCGGTGGAGGGTGAGATAATGATGTGTGTGACCGTGAAGGGAATGGGACAGCTCCTGTGGAGCGACCGCCTGTCCTTGTCATGGTAGCACGGTAAGGTGAGCGAGTGCGGGTATCTCGGGGGGTCCGAGAGAGTTCAGATCTGCCTGCCTTGTCATATGCTTCGTCCTCTTCGTCGGTATCCCCAGATTCACCATCAAGGTTTGTAGCCTCGCGTGTCCGAGATGAACTAGGATGAGGATTCAATGAAGGTACAGGTGACATAAAGCGAGCGGCAATTGGCGGCAACAGATCGTCTGCAGATTCGAAAGGCGATTCAGCTCGATAATAATCGTAATCAATAGTTGTGCTAGAAGCTGCAAGAGTAGAATAAGGGTGAAGTAGAGGGTCAATAAACGTGTCTTTCATTTTGACAAGTTCTTGAACATATCTGATTGATTGATGGATTGTAAAAATGAGAAAGAAAGAAAATAAAATTTAACACACACCTCTCTTCACTTTGAATAATTTCGAAAAGGACCTCTTGCCGTGTGCGTTCGCGTGATCCAATGTTAGAAACAAGATCATCTTCTGTAACTTCACTCCAAGAGGCAGCTGCCAGAATGCGACTGCCGCTAGTGTTGGTTGACACGGCAGAATAAGGAGTACCGGATCGTAGTGATTGAGCAGATGGACCTTCAAATGATTTCTGGGTATAGGGAGAAGTGGCCCTAGTTGAAGTAGACTTGGCAGCCGTCTTGCTTGTATTGGCTATGTCTGTTTTAGAAGTCGAAGCAGGAATGGAGACAGAACCTCTAGGTTCCTTGCCTAAAGTCGCTTGAAAGCGCGATACAGTGGTCTTGAGAGGGCCAGCGGGTTGCGGGGATGTTCCTGGGTTCAGCAAATCTGAAGGGAGGGGTTGGTCCGGATTGAGAGGAGTTGGGGGAGGAGAGATGAAGGCGACTTTCTTCTGTACATCCGTCGCGCCAGTGGTAGCGGTGGAAATATTGGTCTTACGGGAGCTCCGGGCAGCTGGTTCGACAATAGTGGATGTTGCGGAGGAGACCTGGGTTGTGTCGTCTGACTGACTTGAAGTCGGGGTGACCTTTGGAGGAGGAACAGCGGCCGTTGACTCTGGTTCCGGACGTTCAGGGTCCATTTGCAGGGGCCGTGAAGGGAGGAGAGGGGCAATCTGAACAGGGACGATTTCTGGAAGGGGCTTGAAGGCGGTCATGGAGTTTGAGGTGACCGCAGAGGTCGGTCTCTGGGAAGGCTGGGGTGGCCATGAGGGGAGGGGAGGAAATTTCTCTTTTTCCCTCGGAGGATGGTTGGAGTTGGAGTTGTCGCGATCCTTGTCCTTGCTGCCTCCAAGATGAAGACGATGGAAAAAGGCCCTCATGAGGCAGAACAGGGCTCGACGCGGTCTTGGGCAGCGACGGCAGTGGGTGGGGAACAGCGGAGCACGAGGCAGCCTGTTCCCTTCGGAACCAAACACGACCAACTAACTTGAAATGGCCTGTTCTCAGCCAGCACACCACACGAAACATCTCCCCCGTCTCGTCTGTCCCTTCGCTGCGTCCTCCTTCACTCTGGCCCAGCGCGCAGACGGCGTGTCCAACGGGACTGCTCTCTGGCTCTCTGCCCAGTGTCTGGCCGTCTATCTTGCCCATCATCTCCCCAGAGCGCAGAGTGCCAATCAGAGGCCCAGAGCCCTCGAGCTCGGAAGTGGAATCGGGTTCACCGCGTGGGCTCCCTTGCACCTCGTGTTCCTTGCATCTTGCGTTTACACTCGTATCCAGGCTTGCTCTAGCCTCTTTGGGGTGGGACGTGCTGGCCACAGATATTCCGCATGTGATCCAATCCGTGCTCAAAAACAACATCACTAGCAATTTGGCTGCTCTCCCCCCCGGTTCTGGAACAGTTCAGGTTCGCGAACTCGACTGGTTCGCCTCTCCTGCCAATTGGGCCTGGCACCACAAGTCTATCATTTCCCATTCTTCGCCCTTGGATTCAGCTCCAACTCCATGTCCTACTTTGCTCTCTCCTCCCTTTGATCTCATCATTTCCGCCGACACTGTCTACGCTTCGGAACTAATAGAGCCTTTTCTCCGTACGCTGTATACCCTCAGCACTTTATCAACCCGCCCTCCCCCCATTTTCTTATGTGTCGAACGACGCGACCCACTTCTTCTCGATCGCTTGCTTGCCGAAGCCAAAGAAAATCACAAGTTTACTGTCGAACGCATACCACACAGAAAGTTGGCCAGATCTCTGGAAAAGAGCGGCGTACATTGGGAAATTTCAGACTGGGATGGTGTGGAGTTGTGGAAATTAAGACTAGCATCATAAGTGTATATACTCATACTCTTATCACATCGTGGAGAATTGAAGTTCCTTGTTGAAACCATGTTTTGCCTATTCCAGTTAGACAATTCGGGGCCACAGCAAATCAAACAGCTCACCAAATCCTTCCAGGTTTCTGGTTCGTCAATCGCCGTCTGCACTTGATAAAGCTCCAGAAATCCCCTGAGACTATCAGAAATCAGTCATTCATTTCGTCATAAAATAGCACACAATCACACACGTCAGATTTCCGTCCTCAGTTGTATCCAATGACTCAAGCATTTCTTCTTTCATTTCCGCCGTAAATAGTTCTCCGTTTGTATGCAGAGCCCATTTGTCCAGCCCTTGCGCAGAAAGGTATGCCCCAGAAGGCGGAATTAAGAAGTCTTCTGGACCATCCACTTCAACTGAAGGCGTGCAGAATTTTGCAAAGACGTGTTTGAGGCACCGCTCTAGCTGGTCATCTATCAGCGAGTTCATACGTTGAACAATCACTCTACCTCGTAAGACAGGTCTCCTTCAGAGTCCAAGAGCCTTGGTGACGTGGAGCCGCTCTCTGACATTACAGTACAAATCGATGATGCGACCTGGAATCTGGATCAAAAATATTACCATAGCAGGAATCATGTGTGATGCAAACAAACGTGTTTCTCCATGGACAGTCAACGATCTGAACCTCTTTCAATCGAGACCTTGTTAAAGAAGCAACGAGAGGAGAAGGAAGCGGCCTCAAAGGTTGTACCATGTTCCAGGCAGGAATTTAAACTACTAATAAAACTTGTTTCAGCCCAGGTTTCTTTCAAAAGAGGAACGTGCAAAGCTTGCTATTGCCAGACGAGTGCAAGAGATTAGTGAAGAAAAGGAACGACAAGAAGCATCCCGTCGTGATAGAGAAACCTTGGAAAGGGATGCAGAAAATTTAACCAGGAAGGAAAGATCCTCATTAACTGACAGTAGATGTTAGTGTTTCAACCATTCTCTCTAGTGCGTTTGGTTCTCAACATTCTTATTTTGCCACTGTACAGACCAAGACAGGTACCCTGACCGCGACAAGGATCGTGACCGCCGAGGAGACCGTTCTGGAAGAAGAGATCGAGATGGAAATCGCGGTGGTGGCGGCGGGAAAGACAGGCCTCCTCGGGGTGGGTTCGAGAACGTACCAACCGCTCCTCGAGCAGAACGTCAAAAGGCTGGACCAGCTACTTCCCATGGGGACATCACAATGGCTTCACCCACCGCCCCTTCTATGCTACCTCCCCCACCTCCCAATTCCGACACATCCATTGGTGCAGATGGCTATGTGATTTCCATGACCGACAATGACCTTACGGCCATTCGTTCTCGGTATCTTGGCGCAGAGAAGAAGAAACGAAAAATCCGCAAACTGAATGACAAAAAGTTCATCTTTGATTGGGATGCACAGGACGATACTCTGGTTGAGGATTCGCCCACTGCTATGGGAAGCAATAGGCAAGGTGCTCAGGTTATGTATGGCCGCGGTAGGCTTGCCGGAATGGACGATGGTGCAGGTGCAGGTCCAACCAGGAAAGGCGCAGCAGCAACACAGCTGGCGGATCTGAGGGAGAGGAGGAATGCTGCTAAGGCTGGGTATGATGATAGGCATTGGACAGAAAAACCTCTTGAAGAGATGAAGGAACGTGATTGGCGGATTTTCAGGGAGGACTTCAGCATTTCTGCTCGAGGTATGATTGATCTTGTTCTACTTGTTTGTGTTTGACATATTTAAATCCAGGTGGTGCAATTCCTCATCCACTTCGTTCTTGGACGGAGTCCGAGATCCCCAAGACCATCTTAGAGTGCATTGAACGTATTGGCTACAAGGAACCTTCGCCTATCCAACGACAAGCAATTCCAATTGGACTTCAAAACCGTGATATAATTGGCATCGCTGAGACAGGTCAGTCACAACGGCTCAGTTTTTTTTCATGTTTCATTGTCTGTGTTCCTTTCAGGTTCTGGTAAAACTGCCGCGTTTGTGATTCCTATGCTTTCCTTCATCTCCAGTCTTCCTGCATTTACGGACGACAACCGCCACCTTGGTCCATATTCTCTAATTTTAGCACCTACCCGTGAATTGGCCCAGCAAATTGAGACTGAGGCACGCAAATTTGCAAGTCCTCTGGGGTATAAATGCGTCTCCATTGTTGGTGGTGTACGTCCATGCTTTTGTTTCCACCATAAATAGATTTGCTTAAAATCATTTACAGAGGGCCGTAGAAGAGCAACAGTTCAACCTACGGGAAGGTGCAGAAATCATCATTGCGACGCCTGGTCGTCTGAAGGATGTCATCGAACGACACGTCTTGGTGCTCTCCCAATGTCGCTACGTTGTCATGGACGAAGCCGACCGGATGGTCCATCTCGGTTTTGAAAATGATCTTACATTTATATTGGATGCGTTACCTTCCGACACCATGGAAGGCGAGGATAAGACTAACTACATGGATGTGGATGGTGAAACCATGATTAGGAGAGGCCGAACTCGCGTGACTACCTTGTTCTCTGCGACGATGCCCCCTGCTGTTGAGCGCCTTGCGAAGAAATACCTCAAGAGACCAGCTGTAATCACTATTGGTGAAGCTGGACGCGCCGTTGACACTGTTGAACAGAGGGTCGAATTCGTCAATGGAGACGAGAAGAAAAAGTGGGGTTCATTTGCAATGTTTGGATTTTTCTGATATTTTATTATTCTTGCAGACAGCGATTGCTCGAGATTCTCAAAGGGTATCAATCCCCCATCATTGTTTTCGTCAACCAGAAGAAGACCGCCGATATGGTTGCCAAGGATCTTCAAAAAGCAGGGGTACGCAACGTATTCTTCTATCCTTGTTGTCTCTGAATTTGTCAACTCTACAGTGGAGCGCTGCCACGCTGCATTCTGGAAAGAATCAGGAACAAAGAGAAGCATCGCTACAATCACTTCGCAACGGCGATTCAGATATACTCGTGGCTACTGATCTTGCAGGTCGTGGTATCGATGTCCAAGACGTCAGTCTTGTTATCAATTTCCAAATGGCTAGCACTATTGAGGCGTATGTACATCGTATCGGTATGTCTTCTTAACGACTCCTATCAATCCAATTGTTAACTCATTAAACTTCTTTAGGTCGCACTGGACGTGCAGGCAAGATGGGTGTGGCAATTACTTTTCTCACTAATGATGATGATGAAGTGATGTGAGTTACGCCCTATATTTTTCTAACGCATGACTTATAATTGTCGATCAGGTACGACCTTAAGCAAGGTACAGTTGACATCTCTTCTCTGGACATTCCCACAGTAACATTTTATCTTTTTAGAGATTTCAAAGAGTCCGGTTTCCAAGGTACCGCCAGAATTGGCGAAGCACGAATCAGCACAACACAAGGTGTCAAGAGAAATGAAGAGGAAACGGGATGCAGACGATCTCGGCTAAACATGGAGTCTATCATTCAATGATGTAGTTTTTCAATCTTATAGGTCGAATCCAACCTTCCTAGAAATGAATGACAACTACGCCTGTCACCGCCGGTTCTTCTCTGCAAGCTCCCTTAGGAACTGTCAGACAATGATGAGCGCTGCCCTCGTTGTGTGTATTGGGTCATGGCTATCCGTCTGAAAAAATTTCACCAGATTCTGATGATCTTGTGGTCGATCATGGATTTGAATTTATTAGCGCTAGGGCTGTGGTGAATTCTTGTACGAGGCCCCTGAGCTCCCAAGATGTAAACGAAACAACTTCAAGGATACTCAGGGCCGACCACGACCCGTGACGGACCACGTCCTAGACAGCCGATCTTCCAATTTGAATGTGATTCGATGACGTTGTATAGAAATTCCTTGAAGACACACCATTTCAAATTCCATTGACTTTTTTTTTCCCTAGCGGCATTGTCAATATTGGTGTATTGAAATTTGAAATCAATGTACCTGTGCGATCATGCTGTTTCGTTGGACCCTATTTTACCCATGTGGCGAAACGCATGACGATTGCCATTCAAATCCACACGAGTCAGAACCACATGGACCGATATTATCGAGGATTTCTTCGGCCTTTCCCAAATCCAAGGTATGCCGATGAAAAAGGATAATACTTTATGCGTTTCAGCCGCACTTGACGGAATGTTAAATAATTATTGACATCTTGTTTTAAAAAGTGGTACACAAGCAGTGTCTTGCTTTTCTTGTAAAACCGACATTGCATGAATCGCGAACCAATTGCATAGATTACGTCCGTCAACAAGGCGCCACCGACGCCCCAATTTCCTTCACATTCAAGGGCCAGATTTTTCAATTTAGTCCAATGCCCATGAACGAGTAACTTGCGTTTTCTGCGGCTGCTGAGTCAGACTGTTAGAAGAAATGAATCAAGATAGTATAATAAGCCTGACAGTCGGTGACGAGGGGTGACGCAATATTGACGAGAGATGAGGCGTACACAGCAAGCCAAGGACGAAAGCATAAGAGGCCATCTTTGAAAGTGGACCGAGTCCAGCTAAGCCAAACTAGGAAGTGCGCGTAGTTTCCCTCCTCATTCGTACTTTGGGTTGTGACTGTTCATTGATCAAGAAAGCCGGGTAAACTCACCGTCTGTAAATGCAACTTGAAGACACAAGAGGTTTTCATCCACTCGACCAGTGTTTCGCACAGCACGCAGCAGAGTTTTTCACGCGTTGACGATCCGGTTTCTGGCGCATCGCATCATATCTGACAGTAGACGCCGTTTGGGACTGCAATCCCAACATCATTTGCGATAGTAAAATGACAACTAAACAGGTCTGGGCTAGAAACTGAGTTTATACTTCCTGCTGTGGAAACAATATGCCCCAAGCATCACGGACACAGTTCTTGAAGCCATCCCTGGCTTGTTGAATCGTGATCTACTATAATTTCGAATCGTTAAAAAAACTATAAATAAAATCAACCACAGACCTGAAGCAGTTGTTGTCCGTTTGGATTCTTCACAATATCAGCTGCTTTGATCCTCTCAAGCGCTCCGAGAACATCAACTCTGCCGACATCGGTACCCCTTGGGCCATACAAATACGACCCTGCCACAAGAAGCTGAATGCATGCCCCAAGTACACGAATTTCTCGTGATGAAACGTCATCCCCGTAATTTTCATCATCATAATGCAGGCCGCGCAAAAGTGCGCCAACCTGGGCAGGCGAATCACAAAATGTACACGTCATGGATACGGCAGAGATGAGTGAGGCGACGAGAAATTCGTTGGAGGGGGTCACAGATTTGTCATTTACATCATCTAGATCAAAGCTGTGAAACCCAACGAACACATCGTTGAAGGCGTGTCCGATATTCTGCTGTGCGGGGTTACAAAGTCTGTCACCACCGCCGACGGTGATCTTTGACTTTCGAACACTGGCCAGCGCCTCTGTGTATTTGTAGATCTGGGCAGGGGATTCGGCGACAAGGCTCATGTAGACATAAACGAGGTCAGTTATAGTTGGGAGCACTGGATTGGCCCAAATAAGCTCGAGCAAGTGGGGAGTAGGATCAGGGTTGTTGAAAGCACCGCGAAAGGCATTCTCTGCGTTTGGGAAAGACTCGGCCATGGGAATGAAACATTTGACGCTGGAGTGAAAACTGTGATGTCACACTTCGTGACTGAAACATTTGTCTTAAATTTGGCATCTTGGACCCACATCCGCTTTTGAATTTGAAGTGAACATGGAGAACATATTTCTACGTTTGGCGCGGTTCTCGCTCGTGCTGGCTCTTATTATCCCACTAGCAATATTTACTTTGGTTCCATTCCTCCTGAGGCTGGCCACGTCTTTGTTCCTTTCTTTTATCATTTTCTTGGGTGAACTCCACACAGTTTCCAAGAATCAAAGAACCAAAATCGCTGCAATGGCGAGGAAGAAGGCTCGAAGACACCGTTGGGCCAGAAGTGGTGGACAGTTTACCACAACGAAGTTACCGGGGAACAACATAACTTTTGAAGTCCCGGGTTATCGTTAGTGATAACCTACGATTTTCTGCCTTGATCCAATAATTTTTTTTTCCCTAGAGACTTACAGTGCCAAGGATATTCGAAGAGCAGTTTACGCTTCTCATATGGAGCATGCTGCCAACATACAGAGGACCCAGTCCCAGATCAGATGTTGCTCAGCACTCAAGGTAGTATAATGATATACTTGTTGATTCTTCAAGCTGTTACTGAATTTCTTCTCTTTGACAGCCATTCCACAACTACTATCATCGAATCCCACACTCATCGTCGGACATGAAGCCACTCAATAATATGCAAGGAAGCGGATTCGAATTTCCTATCGGCCCTTTCACAGATCATCAAAAAGGTCCAGCGCGTGTTATTGTTCAATTCACAAATGGTCATACCGAACTTCAAGGCGTCGTAGCTCGTGATCTATCACGCCCACTTGATTCTCCTGGTTCTAGCGATGAATTCGAAATCAGACCGGGTTTTGTTGAGCCCTTCTGGGAATTGGGGGAGACTTTCATAAATGAAAGGTCGATGCCCCGTCGTGGGAACCTGCTAAAAGCTTTTTTTGTAAGATAGTCGGATTCCGCACGACTTGTATTGACCCAACATTTTGCACAACCCTTTGTATGTATGTCTGTGAACTTGATGCAGCAGCCATCAATCAGATGCAATTCCCTTTTATGTGAATCATGCTTAATGCGGGGATGGGTACCCATGCGCATTATTGTCGTTGACAGAAGCCGCGGAATCGGTCCGAACCTTTCTTTCTTTTTTACCCCCACAGTCCAGGTGCGAAATCAACTACCTGTTCAATATAATCAGAGTAGTTATAAATACCCCAGCAAACGACCACGGTTACAATTCCCCCATCTCGATTTCATTATCGATGGCCAGCTGACCTAGGGACAAGATTGTCCATTGGTCCGACTATAATAAAAATTCACGCACCCTCTTTTCCTAGGTGATCCAACACTGGTTAGGTCAAGCTCCATCTCCAGAGCTTGAGTTGGGTATTGATGAGTTCATATATGGTGAACCTTTCAGACAGCACATTGATTCCTTCTCAATTCGGACCACATTTCTTTTGATCTGCAATATTGGTGGGAGTTTTAGCAACAAACCAGGGCTACTCTTGGCATATAGTAGAACTTTGAGCCAAGAGCTCCTCCGATTTTGCCATTGATGATTATCAAAGGGACTCTTGGCTCCACATATAGAACCAAGGATGTCATATGTACGTGTTGAGCGCTATAAAAAGTGCGGGGTGGGGTGCATACCGGTTGACGATTAACCGGATTGTTGGTCCACTATCAGCACGGATTCGATACTCGTCGTGCAAATCCTTGTTGTGGGTAATTAATTTGGCATGTCCAAGCTTTGTATGACGGATTGACCACCGCGTGATAACAGGGTATACGTACTAACAGCATCGATTGATATGCTTTATTCAAGTTCGAGGTTCTTAATATGCAAAGCTTGCACCCCGGTAAAGGGTCTGGAATAAATCGCATCATCACGAATCAGGTACGAGAGTATTCGGAAGGGCGACTTGGTATCAAAAGCTTGGCTTCTTTCGTTGAAAGGGTGGAAAAGTGGGCCAGCACACGGTGAGTGTGTCATTTGACCGTGATTTTTAAATTTAGAATTCGCAATTGTTCAATCATCGCTGACCTTCAAGCTTGATGTTTTTTGGCGCCTAAAGCTACGGCTATTTCAATTTGCCAGCGGTCTTATCTATAACGTCACTTTGTCACTTTGAGATTTGCGTGTTATAATTAGCGACTTGAAGCGGGGCGACCATTCTTCCGCCTCGTGGATGCGACGTTGGGGAAGCTGAGGAAGCGAAACGAGGCTTGGCACTAACCCTATCGAAAACAAAAAAGGATATAAAATGCAAATTCGGAGGCTTGGTTGTTCAATGTAGGATTGATCCGATCGACAATCGGGTGGATCAGACATGTGGAGCTCCAATTTTTGGGTCCCTTGCGAGTCTTATTGAATCATTCCGTTCGGAAGTTGAGTGGAAATTTGTAATACTAATAGTTAGTTGGTGTGAAAGTAAAGGACAAGGGCAGTGGTGAAGCCTTTATCTCACTGCGCAGAACTGCGCCTGTGTCGGCTGAGGGAGCCGAAAGTAAGTCAAAGCGGAAGTCAATTGTCAAACGCGGTTGGTGAGTTGGCTCAGACTTGAGAACACTGCATTTTCTTAAAATGATGACACGCGGTTGAATTCAATCGGGAGCGGGCCGAGGGTTCACAACGCGCAGTAAGTATTATGCCTGGTCCGTCGAATAAAAAGAAGAATCAGAAGGGAAAAGCCAAACAAAGGAGTAGGCAGGAGGTGGAAGGGGAAGTAGTTGCACAAACGGTGGTGTCGCGGAGGGTGGAAGAGGCGATGTTTGAACGACCGTTTATCCACGACCCTGGCAATGGGCCTCGTGTACGGGACGTGAAAATGTTTATAGAGTCGTCATTTGCTCAGCCAATTGCGCAAGAGGACGAGATGTGCCGGGAATTCGGACAGAAAGAGGTGTTGGAAATGCTGTCGACTATATTACCAGAAGACACCGCGCTGGTGGGTGGTTGTATTTTACAGATCAGTAATACCAGTTAATGGCTGGGATGAAGATTCTGTGGTACAACAAAAGCAGGGCGAAGAGCAGGATATGTCCTACCTGCCTGCGGCTGTATGACATTGGGGACGAGCTGAGCGACCTGACGGACGAGGGCTTTACGCGGAAGGTGGTGCTGTCGGTGCGGCTGCTGCGGGAGCAGAAATTGAGCGGATTCTGTGGGTCGAACGTTCTTTTTACAGCGAAAAGCAGGTGTAATTGTATGCGCAACAGGCTCGCCGGTGTGCTTCGCGATGGGGTCAGTAGGGTTTGCACCGGCAGCGTCGAGTGCGTGGGGACAGACTGGGGACGAGATGAGCGAGACGAGCTGGGCGGCGCTGAAGCAGGTCGTGGTCGGCGGTGAGCTCGGACAGACGCTGGGGCTGGTGGTGACGATGAGCCGGCTGCATGATTTGGGATTGTTGGAGTTATGTTTTGAGTAGTGTGTTTAAATAAACTGTTGCACATGGCTGACGCTTACTCACATGCTCTTATCATGCCCGTCTCTGAAAAGGTCGTTCTCCCTCATTTTCTCTCTCTTTTTTGCTCATCGTCGCTGCTGCAGTCCAGGAGTGTATCTCCGTCCCCTGACCGCTTTCATTTCGGTCCAAAGGCCTCCCATGACCACTCGGACCACCACGGACCCCTCCACGACCTCAAACGCTTCCTCAACAACCATCTCCCCCAACCGCCACATGCCCAGTCCCCCAGGAGGAAGTCCTCAGACGTCTCCATGCATCAGTCCAAGTCCAGGTCTTCCCCCTCTGCTGATCCAGGCTACCACCCCATAAACTCGCTCACTGAGGCTACCCATGCCCATATCGCTAAAAAATACGGCAAGTGGGGCAAGGTCCTCGGGAGCGGTGCCGGGGGCACTGTTCGTCTCATAAAGGGCAAGAACGGTGGCCATGTCTACGCCGTCAAGGAGTTTCGTTCCAAACGTCCCGGCGAATCCGAAAAAGAGTACCAGAAAAAGGTCACCGCTGAATTCTGCGTAGGTTCTACCCTCAAGCATTCAAACATCATCGAAACCGTAGACATCGTTTACGACCATGGTCACTATTATGAGGTCTTGTTCTTTCCTACTTCATCCCATCCCACTGCTCATCACTTCTCCCTAGGTCATGGAATTTGCACCCTATGACCTCTTCTCTGTCGTCATGACCGGTAAAATGTGTCGTCCAGAGATCTATTGCGTCTTCCGCCAGATATGCGACGGCGTGGAATACCTCCACGAAATGGGCCTCGCCCACAGAGATCTTAAACTAGACAACTGCGTCATGACAGAGCACAACGTCGTCAAGCTCATCGACTTTGGCACAGCTACCGTTTTCCACTACCCAGGCAAGGCCCACACCCCCGCCACCGGCATAGTCGGCAGTGATCCCTATCTCGCTCCAGAGGTCCTCTCAAACGGTCCCTACGATCCGAGAAAGACCGATGTTTGGTCTGTTGCTATCATCTTCCTCTGCATGATCCTCCGCCGCTTTCCTTGGAAGGTCGCAGACCCAAAAACAGATCCAAGCTTCAAGGCTTTCATCACTGCACATCCTGATCTCTCCGTAAAACGACCGGCTCGCAAGCACGCCAAGACCCTGTCGAATGCTTCTTTGTCTTCTTCGGTACATGAAGCTGCTTCTTCGTTTCGCACTGTGCCGCGTCGTGGAGCAACAGCTCCTGTACTTGGACAGATCCTTACGCCAGATCCTGTTTCATCAAGCAGTAGCAAGAGCACGACATCAGAAACGACATCTATCTTCACATATTCGTCGGTTGCAGACACAGCCTCGACAGCTCCGACCGAGCCTCCCTCCAGGTATGCCAGCAATCATCATATTCTCAAGGGCGAGGATGCTACTCTCGCAAGTGAACCTTATTCACAAGACACATTGCGACCACGTCTTAAAATTCCTTCCTTTGATGTTTTACTTCGCCCACCCACCAGCGAAGAGCATTCGGTCCTGGCCGATCCGTGCATGGCTAACTCAAATGAATCCTTACCTATCACGGCATATCATCATCCACATGACTTAACCCCGCGAGACACTTCCTCATTCTCGGTTGATAGAGATCGAAGGAGACCCTTGCCGACGGACTGTTGGATTTCTGAGGCTGTGGTGACCAAAGAGGTTTCCACGGGGACGGGTGCTACCTCTCCGCTAGAGGACCGTGAAATAAAAGAACACGGGTCCACAAATACTACTGGTCACGCAGCCGCAGTTAATTCTCCTTCAGAGTCCGTCTCTTCATCACCTTTGCTGGCTGTTCCACCCTCGGTGTCAGTTATAGAAGCAACACCGGTGGTATTGACACCCCCTCAAAATGCCTCCGCCTCGTCGCTTAATTTGTCACAAAAATCGAGAGTCCCTAGACCTCCTCCACCAACTCCTGCAATTACTAACCTGTCACCACTCCACCTTTCACCTCTTCCCTATGGGCCTCCTTTTCCTTCCGCCAATTCGAGCTGTTCCTCATTAAATAAAAATACAGAATCGACACCCTGCACGCCAAGTAGTAGAGCAACTACCCCAAACCCACCACGTCGGCGCCAGCGATCTGATAGCGTGACGACGTGCCACGAAAAGTCGATTATGGGGACCGAGTCTGTCTTCAGACTCCTTCCCCGCGAGACGAGACCTGCGCTTCGGCGGATGCTTTTCGTCGAGCCTACTTCGAGGTGCACGTTGACTGATTTGTTGAAGGGGAAAGGAAAAACGAGTGGACTATTATGCGGATGTCCAGTGAGGCAGAGGTCGAGTTCGGTGTCCTCATCAACATCAATGTTGGTGAGTGAGGGTCAAGGCCAACGGTTGGCTGCCCATGCGAATAGAAGTGTCGGTTCGTTTATGGACGGCCATTGCGTGGACCACGATGATCACGATGAGGAAGATGAAGATGAAGGTGACCTCTGGCTCAAGGGTTTGGAACCGTGTTCGGCGGAAGGGTTGCAACCGAAGCATTTGCATATCAAGATTGCGGTAGACGAGAAGCAGGGAAAGAAGAAGTTTTTCTAAGAGCCTAGGCCTGGTACTCGTTTCTGTGGGAGGATGCCCCAGAAGGGAAGGGTTATCGTGTGAGGACGATGATTGTTATGGGTTTCTTCGAAGTTCTGCCTGGCATCATATTCGGAAACTAGCCTTCAACCCTGGTCTTCTCCTCAACCTGGTCAAAGTCGAAGCCCGAGAGTCTCCTGGAACCTTGAGGAGAGTTAAGACCTGTCTCTCATATAGTTGGAACTTGGGCGTGGATGCGTTTTTGTACGTATGTCACAATCCCTCATCGGCGAACGTTTCGGATGGGAGTCGACAGTGTCTCTACCACATTGCATCACCGCGTTTCTATGGCTTCTATGTCGAAACCGTACTCGATTTACAAGCCCGTTGGCTACGAGCTATTTTGGATGGTAAAGGCCAAGCGTCAGTTTCGTTCGACGCTCTTCGGTTGATCAATTCTCGTGCTCTTCGGTTGGTTGTGCATTTCTCTTTACTTTACTTTTGATGTCTTTATTCCTCGTGCTATCCCTTTCGTTTTATCTCTTCTGGCCCTTACATTAAATGATATCTCTCTTTATGTCTCCCCTTGTAACGGTGATTCAGCCCAACCCATGTACGCAGAGTCCTTCCAAGTTCTCTTTCACCAATGGTGGACTTGTTCAATTCCCATCTATGCCTTTTTTAAAACCACGGTCATCGATCTGGCCCTCTTTTCCAACTGTCGTTATACACTCACATTAGAATCTCAACTACCGTCATTATTAATTCCATGTGATTTATTTATTTCTATTTCTTCCAAACTCTCCTCCGCACGTTCACCACCTTTTTTATCTTTATAATGTCATTTTACAAATCACTCCTTTTAAAAAAACCCACCCTAATCGTCATCGTTAACAACACACTTTACTTTTTGTCATAAAGTTGTTCCTTCCTTTCTTTCTCCTTGCATCATCCC
>Ga0307517_10002015_pt1 | contig 33058 bp, 45 predicted proteins | sample 23_EM_MG_FD_194515 | JGI IMG/M metagenome (GOLD analysis project Ga0307517, IMG submission 194515) | Populus trichocarpa ectomycorrhiza microbial communities from riparian zone in the Pacific Northwest, United States - 23_EM | ecosystem: Host-associated > Plants > Roots > Unclassified | place... | reverse complement strand
TCCTCATGTATTACACTCTAAAGTACCTATGATTCTACTATTGATTGGTGTGCCAGTAGCAGAACAGCCAATTGACAGCCAAATTGGCCGGAAAAGTACTTTCCATTCAACCTAATGCTTCACATTTAGCTACAAACATTCTTCAATGTATTTAGGGTCTATTGGTATACTTTGGCTAACAAAAGATCCATGGAATAGCACGGCCAGCATTTTATTTCGATTTTCTGAATTATCACTATTTTTGAACATTTTTTGATTTTCGGAAAACGTCGTAAACATCCTTTTCCGGAACGACTGTATGTAAAATGCCTAGTGACAGCTGACAGGCCGACAAAAACTCCGCCACGTATCATCGACTTCTTTCACGCCAGGGCAGGTCGGGTTGCGTTCGCGCAGGGACAATCGGGAAGGATCCCAGGAGAATAATAAACCAGGGAGGAACCTGAGACAGTTGGTTTGAATTCGAAGGACTTGCAAAGTTGCAAGCCAAAGATGGTGGCCCGGTTTTGAACCCAGCTGGAAATATCCGAATGAATACTTTGGAAAGGCCTTGACAGGAAGAGACGACCCCGCTTTTATTCAGAACGTGGGCTGGCCAATTGGAGATCTCGAGTCAAGGCTCATTTTCTCGCCTCAGGGTTCTACTCATGCTTCCGATGCTGCTCGATTTGGACACATTTCAACACCATTTATTCTCCAGTTTGAAATAAGGCTTTGTATTGCCATTTCGACCATTTGACCTTCGAACGGGGTCTCGTGGTATGTGTTCTTCGTCTTATGGATCATTCTTATGACTCACAGCCTGGTATAGCCTATCAGTACTGAGTAACTGAATACTGAACCTTATGGCCCAATATGGTGTTTATGTCACGGTGACATATGAGCTCGTTTGGGGTTGGGCGCTTAGATGTTATCAGTTGCTCCTTCCTTTGGCCAGTACTGTTCGCCACAGGACCACAGTTGCAGTCGAACATCATGTTCTTGCCCGAAACAGATGCTCCTCCTTCCAAAGAAACATACCACCAAATAATTCCCCATTTCATCCTCAGACAATTCCACTTTGTTCCTTCGAGCGGACTGTATGTACTACCCTATAATATGGCTGAAATTCGAGCTGATAAAATTGGCCTTGATACAGACGGCAGAAGATCCGAAATTGTTGGAGAACTCGTAACGTACCCGGCGAAGAACTTTTCTTGTACGATATAACAGCCGGTCGACTTCAAAAACGCCCTGTACCGGGGGTATACGGCAAACTGGAGGTCTTTAAAGATATCAAGAATTCGACGGACGTTGAATACTTGGAATCCAAGCTCAAAGATCTCGAAGACGAAGCTGCCACTGTCGTTCGGGACATACACGACGGCTTGCAAGGCGGAGGAGTGAAACTTTCGCGAGGACGTCTTTCGATTTTGCGGAAATTCATCTTTCTGACCCACTATCGCTGGCTTGCGGTACGAATTCAGGAAGTTGGTGTGGAAAAGTGGCTTCTGTATGAATGGTTGCAGGGCTTGAAATATTATCTGGACACTCCGCACCATGATATCATCGCGACAGGTGAAAGACTCAGGGAGCGGTATGGCTCACAATTATGCGACATGCTGAGGGCCAAGTCCTATCCAGACAGCGAGGAATCAGGTTTCAAGTATGCGATCCAGTACGAGGACCTTGCCAATTACTATGCCCTCGGTGTCTGGGTTGCATCAGAGGAAAGCGAATTCGTTCTCGGCGGACGTGCATTCGGCCATTACGAGGGACTCATTGGCGGCATTTCCCTGGCTCATAGACTCTATGTCCTGACTCCCCGGATTGCAATAATTTTGCGGAGAACCTGTCTCCTAAACCCGTCATTTAATGACAAATTTGTCCTACATAGTACTCTGGCAGATGTGCCGATATCCCAGCCGTTCATACGATATGCCAAGAATGACTTGGTCTCTATCCTTGAAGCCGACCCCACTCAGGCGAAGTTGGTCATGAATGCCTACCGCACTACACCGGAAGCAGAGCAAGACTCTTTTGAATACCATTTCACTTTGCTCAGGCCCGAACAAACATACGCTGTCAACGAGGTCATGTTGATGAGCGCAAACCTCCGATACCGCGGCTCTGTCATCTTTCGGCAGCCAAGCGCGATGGGAGAGACTCTGGGTCAATACCAGGCATCACCTCAGACCTCGTTTAGCGGGAGGCAAAAATCATTTCGCCCCCTTCTCGAACAACTCCGTGATCTGGAATTCGAAGGCAACTCTCAACAAAGTCAAGTTCGTTCATCGCCTCCAGAAGGTGACAACGAGTCCACCACAGATTGTCAACTCAACTTGCTATTCGGCAGTATGATCAAGAACCACATTTCCTTTCCTTCATCTTACACTCGCGCCTTCTTACTTTTCCATATGGTCACAGCGGCTTCGTCGTCCAACCCCATTTCACAAAAAATGTGCAAAATCCAGGATACGGCCATCGACAAGTTGCACCGTCTTCTGGATCCTCCCCTTCCTCAAGTTCTAAAAGAAGATAGCTCACACACCGGATTAGTCGAATCTTTGGCCAACGATGAATCCGAAATTTTCTTTTCCCTCATTGTTTCCCTCCTGGATCAAGCGAGTGTCAGCATTCGTCGCTCGAATGATCTCTGTGAAACTGTCATAAATGAAGCAGCAGTAATTGGAGTGACATATTGGTTGGCGGAGGAAAGACCGGATGTTCTGAAGGATATCTTGACGAATTGGGTGCATATTTGGGCTTGATTTTGATATTCCACTTGCATTGGTATTTTCATTCCGTCATTTATCTCTGACTCTCTATTTTGCAATTCATCTCTCCTGTGGCTAATAATATGCAAATAGCCTTTTATATGTATATAACTCTGTCGAATCCTCCGACACCATCAACAATGTGAACCAGGCTCTCCTCCCCCACACTGAGTGTATTATAACTGACATGCAAGGAACACAAGCACAAGATGTATTCGTTGATAGGACTGACTCAAATTTATCAGTCAATGCGTTGACTGGATGCTGGGCTTGGACCGTTGTGCCCATATCGCAAGTTAGAGTGTCTCCTATCCTCTTGAAGTGTGCAGACCAGCTTGTTGCTTTCGATTGACAACTTACAGAACGTTCTTTTGAGCTTGTGAATCCTATTTTGTGATGTTGTGTGTTTTGATCTCCTTCTCAACACTACGACGACCATCCTACGATGGCCCTAAGCTCGAGTCGCTCAGCATGCAGACCGTTTTTTTTTCCCGGTCTTCAAGTCGCGTTGAATAATGTCTCATTCCAGCACTACTACCCGATTTCCTCATTATGTGTCAGCGCTCAGCCTTTCCTTCCTCCCGTTGCTCTCCTTTTTCTTCTCCTCCTGGATCTACAACTTTAATCCCTCTCTCCGATCCTTAATCCCACTATCATGACCTCTGCTCCCAATTCCCCGACCTCATCCACACCTATTTCTGGTTCAACGACGGAAACATCATCCTCGATCGCACAACAACATGCAGCTTCCAAAGTCTACAATTGTCAATTCCGAAGTATTTAGCGATTTATTTTCTTTGCCTCAACTTTTGCCGCCGTCTCCATCCATTCACCTAACTCTCTATTCCCTCGAATTGGCCCCCAATTCGGGAAGGAAGAGACATAGTTTGGACACCCGATTTTGCGGTACTTGTTTTGGCCCTGCCCAGATGCCTTAATGGCGATCTATAACGTCCTCTAGGGCTCAAGTTCTGGTTGTCGCGGACATCTTCCGTCTTCCTTATCAGTTTCATCCTTAAATCGGCCTGCTTCATGTGCTCCTGGTCCTGCACCCATACTAAGAACATTGAAGGTTAGTAAACTTGCCGCTTTTGTTGTCAAATGAGTAGAAGGAGTCCTTGTTTCTAGAGTCGAATGAGAAAAGTCCGCCTGGAACACCACTACCTGTCCCATTTTGCAAGAAGTGTCGCAACTAAGTGTCATATGTTGGGAGGCTGGCACGGCGTTGAAGAAGGTGGAAAAAGTCTCCAGAGATTTCTTGAGGAAACAGTGCGTCTCTATCACAACTCATTCAAGCGTTTTTCCTTAACATAGCTGCAGGACAGCCTCCTCCAGGTTGTGCCACTCCTTTCTATTCTTCTCGGATCCCATCTTCAGGTCCTACGGCGACATCAACATCAACATAGACACCTGCTACTGTCGCTGAGTCGTCCAAGAGTAGCGTGGAACCATCACGACAGGGAAAATTTCCTAACTCAATAACGATACCTACGACACTTTCAAGTGGAGCCTTCTCGGACGTTTACCACTTTCTTCCTTGCAGTCGCCTTCTGTTACCTAACATAATTTCTTAGATATGGCCTTCTTTTGGAGCCTGAAACGGGCGCAAGCACCACGATCTCGCAGGTCAGGAAAGTAGCCTCGGGCAAGTGCTGAAGATCGTGCAGTGCACCCGACGGGCGTAGTTGATTTGCGGAATAAAGGGCTGATATCCAGTGTCTCGTCACGGAGAACCTCACCAGAAGACTGGCGGTAGGACGGTAGTAAATAGTGGTGATGATGGTTTTACTACGAGCGTAGCAGGCGACTTTGCTGTCCTTTTTGCTAACCTTCTTGCTGATGAAGTTATGGGTACCGACGCTTCCCCTTTGTCATTCTCTGCTATTTTCTGACTTTACGACTTGCTTGATATTCGCACTGAACTCACACAAGAGTCATCAGTTGAGGTCCAAAACAAAGAACTAGTAGCTTCAAAAAGTCCAACACTCATTTGCCCAGTTAGCTTAGATTCGATTCCAACCATATTATGTACTCCTATATATTATTTTCCCCGAGTTGACTGTCAACTCGAAATAGATCGGAACCTTCCGAGGATCCGTTATCTCATCCAACGAAGACTTTACTATGTACGGGCGCTTGGCGCGTCTTGAGGTCTCGTATTAGTTTATTACTTTACCAGTGAGCGGCGTCATTGAATCCTTTCAGGAAACCGTGGCCAGATTGAACCGGAGGAGCTTTTCAGGCCGTCATGAACAAAGCTACGACTCACAAACGGCGTTAACGCAACAATTTGTGGAGGGCTTCGCGAAGGCCGAAAGATACCTACCTGAGGGAGATTACGAGAAATATCTTGAAATGAAAGACGGGTGCGTATTTTCACCATGACTCTATAGATCTACTCTTCTGATAATCAAGAGAGTTCAGGGCCATTCAAGCGGCTAATGCATACAGCGCGGCTATATCTGAATATAAAGATACTGCATATCTCAATTTTACGAGGAAAGTGAGCAAGAAGAAGCAAGTTAGGAAACATAAGAGGCGACTCAGAGACGCAAATGCGGATTTGCAAGATCACTATTATGTGAGTGGGTTGAGCGGATAGAATCTATACTTTGAATGTATTCTTTATCTTAGAGTTCAGCATCCAGTGATGCATCTGATGCATCTTCCATTACCGCGCAATCGGGATCACCCCCGTCATCTGGACTTGCAGCTGAGAATATACGGGAATGGAGACACAATATTCCAAATACAAAGTGTGTAAACCAGCCCTCTTCAGTCAATGCCAAGATCTCTGTTTCAGCGAACAAGAATCATCTCTATCTCTGCTGGAGGAGTCCATTCCTGTCGAGCTGGAGCAAAAAGACGTCCAAGCCATTTTACGTCCTTTAAATCCCATTTCTGATCACGACGACTCTCAGAAGAAAACTCTTTTTGTTTTCAACGATAACCGAATTATCACGAAGAATATCAACAGTGGCAACACAAACCACAAGCATATCCTCGATTCTTACAACGACAACTCTAACATTCATCGTGCAGTGAATTGGGAAAGCAATGGTATGTAAGCCTCCTCAACTAACAACGATATTATGTCACTGAATTGACCTTTAGACCGCCATCAGGCAGAGTTTGAAAACGTCAACCATCAATCAGGCACGAGTACGAAACAAAGAGAGAGAAAGCGAAGCGAAGCGCTTGGTGCTAGCGGGAGGCATATACCAGGTGACTCCGAAAATGATTCAAGAACGGATTATGAGAGCTATGCAGGCGGTCCTGGTGGTCTCGATGCACAGCCAATCCCCCTCTCAGAAGAAACAACTGCAATTCCGACTGCGCGAGTTGCCTCCGACCACGATTGGTTGATACCCGATTATCTGAGTGACAACGACTTTGAAGAGCTGTGTAGGCTGGGTGAGGGTCGTGTTCATAGGGTTAGACATAAGCAGACTGGCTTGATCTTGGCCAGAAAGACAATTTCCATCCCAAATGTGCCCAACCCCCAGTTCGCACGAGGGCTCAGCGTCACCGCTGACGCCAACCACCCCAATATTATCAGGTTCTTTGGAGTGTACAAGTCTCCTGGCCTTCATGAGATCAAGGTCCTTATTGAGTTCTGCGATGGCCGTAGTCTCGATGATGTTAGAAAGCAGATAGTGGCGCTCGACGCTGTAGTCGGCGAGAAGGTCTACGGTCGTCTAGCTGAGGGTGTGCGTAGCCATTCCTAACCCTGACCATCTCAAACCACTCAATTTCAACATAGATTCTGCAAGGTCTTCACTACCTACATTCTAAAAAAATAATTCACAGGGATGTCAGGCCTCAGAATGTTTTGCTGAGTCGAGAGGGTGTCGTCAAGTTGTGTGATTTTGGCGCTTCTGGAGAACTCAACAATTCATATGTTGAAACTTTCATCGTTTCACGCTTGTACTACATGTCTGTCAGTAACTCATTAGCTATCTTGATCTCCCTGATCCTGTTTTTTTTTTGAATAGCCGGAACAAATTTCGGGCATACTGTGTCCCTCCTCCAAGTCCGACCCCCATACCAGTGTCGAATACACTATAAGCTCCGATGTCTGGTCAACAGGCATCACTTTCTTAAAACTGGTACAGAATAGGTATCCTTACCCATCCGGCCTAGATCTATTCGGACTCTTCCTGCAGATCACTCCTTGGGATGTTCGTTATCCTTTTCTTTCTGCGCCGTCCACTACTAATCAGTATACATAGCCTCCTCGGCTCGAAGACGAGAATGGCCGCTACTGGAGTGATGAGATGAAGGACTTCGTCAGGCAGACGTCGGTGTCACCCTTTTCATCCCCAACTTCATGTAATTCCTGATTTATAGGTTGAACGTGGACCATCGTAGTCGTCCAACTCCGAAAGACATGCTACAACACATATGGATCACGACCACGATGAGACAAGAGGTTCACATGGCTCGGTGGATTCGAACAGTTTGGGGCTGGCCAAAACCTCGGCGTTCGAGAGACTAAGTATCCAACTTCCTTGCCAAGATTTGAAAGTCTCGGTCCGTCAAGATCGAGCTGTACATAACACTTGCGATACGACGCATGTGGAACACTTTCATCAGCGGGGTGCACATGTTTTGTTGACCTTTCTATCTGTAAAGTTTCCCTTTTCCCCTTTTCCCTCTGATCTCACATTTGTAGAATATGGCATGTCCTACCATAAGAGGAATGTATAACCTTCCCACTGCCGTCAGATGTCTGACAAACCAATTCTGCCTGAGTCGCCAGCATTCGACACAACTAAACGCATTACATAATTGCGCCCTCATGGATTTCGGTACTTCGCAAACGGTCACTCCGTCACATCCATTATGGACCACAGACTCAACGTTCTCGTCGAGGGAGAGTCTCTGGTATTTTCTATTCGAGTCGAACTCGCAATGCTTCGGACCTAAAGAAGGCGGTACATCAAGAGCGACATTTGCAAAGCCACTTGCGTGATCATCAAAAATTGGCGGTCTCGAAGGTGTGAGTCGACTGGCTACTGTGAGACGTAGTCAATTCACCCCCACAGGTCGACATTGACCTCACCCCTTATACCACGGATGTCGAATCACTGGGCCTCCTCGAGGCGAGCAATGGTCAGCGTCTCCCATCATTGGCCCAATCAACCGCTCGACAACCATCTTCATTTGATTGTCAAGCTCCCAACTATCGGTGAGTGGTAAAGAGCTCCATAAGCATAGCCTACAAACAGGCCCTTCGTCGAGGAATGCCGCTCAAACGCTCAAACCCTGAAGACCGTCACGTCGAGCATTTGAAGCGGTCCAAGCTCGCTACCCTTGCACCGTCGGTGATCGCGCAACCGTCGGAATACCGTTCAATTCAAAATCGTTCCTCGCAGAGGATTCTTGATGATCGTCCGGAACGAGATGAAGACTTGCCCCCTGTTTCACTCATTTACGACGGCTTTGGTCACTTTCTCGACGTTTTTCATGGCCACTTGGATGTCCCCGGACTTTCCGATGTAAGTTTGACAGAACTGCAAGATCGGGTTGATGCTTTCGCTGAGCATGTGTCATTTCTACACCCACGAAAATGATCGTAGGGACGCTGGTACACCACATCTTAACTCAATTTTTGCTGCGCGAACTGGAGTTGCTACGATCCCTGAGATAGGCTCCGCAGTAACAGATGGACATGACATCGGAGCTCCGGGCGTCGTGACCGAGTACAAAAACCGGCTTGCAAATAATGGTTGCATCCCTCAAGTCGAGATTGCAGGATATGTCGCACGGTCGCACGCAAGGTTTGTACTTGCGTCTTACTGGGTCACCAGTATCGTAGTGTTGCTTTGACTCCTACCCTATCGTGCATTGCAGCTAGTACTGAGTACTGAAGGCTGGGAACGCAAGGCTCTCTACAATGCCTTTTCTGCTGCATCAGTTCTTCTAGCTCGTATTCACCAAGACGCGCGGCTATTCGTCACATCTTTGCCGTCTGAAATTCCCGATGGGACTCGTCATTTTCCCGCCGTCACAAGTGGCAAAGTTCTGGTTTTCTTGATTTCCAGATCGACTCATTCTATGGCGACCGGCTCACCTCTTCACGGCTCGTACAAAGGGTTCCAATTCGACTATCCTAGTCAAATTTACGCGAAATTACTCAATCGACGCACACAATTTTTGCGCTGCCCTTGGACGAGCGCCTACAATCCTTGGTTTTGAGGCCCTTCCTGGAGGATGGTGCGCTATTGTGATGGAGTTTCTTGCCTTTGCAGTTCCGATTACTGAGTCGACCCAGGTTACCATCGTGAGCGGTGGGCAAAGGAGCTGCATGAGCTTGTTCAAGCTTTGCATAAGGAAGGTTTTGTGCATGGCGATTTACGTGACGCCAATATCATCTGCGTGGGGGACATCATGATGCTCATCGACTTCGACTGGGCGGGTAGGGAAGGGGAAGCGTCTTATCCTCATTTGCGTTTGAACTTTGCCTTGCTCGACGGCCTCGTCTCTAAGGACCTCAAGATCACGAAAGAAGATGACTTGCAGGTTTTATGTTGAAGAAGCTCAGGAGAATCTAGTGTTTTGATACAGTACTATTATCTTTTGTAGTGGAGGTATCCTAATTGTCATGTTCTCTAAAGCCAGGACTTTCCTCGATCAGGCCCTTATCACTTCCGCAACTGAAAGATAATTAATGATCTCGTTGGAGAGTTCTGGAGGGATTCTGTACGACAGTCGTGTCAACTGAGCCCTGAGCTGGCTGGCAGTTAGCGACGAACGGCCATCATGCATCTTGTAATGTCACTCTGCAAAGGATCAGCAAAGTCTCCGGACCAGGATGCGTCTCATGAACTGAAAAAAGGGGTGTCTACCCCGCATCCTTTAATACATTTTCCTCTCCTTCCATTTTGCACCTCTACGTCCGAATTTACACAAGTGCTCTCCAGTATCACCGACCCAATGCTGACGGACCTCAAATAGAGAACGGCGTAGGCGGTTTGCCCATCAGTGCAATCATCTGCCACAAGTTGGGAACAGTTTAGCCGGCCTTCGTATGTGGCTGAAAGTAACTCATCACGATGCTCCTCGAAAATGTCCCATAGCTAGGATAAGACCAGGAAGCTTTGAAAGCCATTGAAACATGAAGGGCTGTATTGGGTCCTCAAAGTGCGGCTCACCAAAATCGCACAAGACTGGAATACCCAAGAGACGCCTGTCTTCAGGAATGATTTGGCCAACTTCATCGTAAATGATTGAATCACTATAGATTTGCGAGGTGAAGGGCATTCAGTCTCAAGCGTCTCGAGGTTTTGAAACAAGAGAGAATTTTTCTGTATGGAGAAATTCAAGAGCACGAAACACAAGGAAGCAATGGTCTTGAACTCGAAATGAATGACGGCTCTCGTTAGGACCAAGTAAATTGTCGATGGTTGGAAAACAAAGCACCGATGCGACCCTTCAACGTTAACTCCTGGCAGGTTTAAATCTGCCAGCGAGCGGCGACAGACAAGAGAGCTTTCCAGGGATCCAGAGCGGGTCTTCAAGCTTCAAACTTCAAGGCTTCTCGAAGGTGCGCATATGCTGCACGTTCGCGCGATAGCTTCCTTTAGTGCAGCATGTGTTAATACAGGAATACGCAAGGAGGAGAAATACGAAACGTGATGCCAAACGGAGCCGTAGCCTAACTTTGATATAGACGAGATAGTAGGAGCGACCAGGTTTGTAATGCCTTGATTCTTCTTCGTCTGCCTTGAGGGAAGGGTTGATGATTTCAGTACTGGGGTGGAGAGGAGAACAAGAACGTTATGTAATCCGTTTATGTTGGTTCACACGGCCGGGACTGGAAAATTGAGACTCTGAATTGCCAATCGAACCTTCGTAATGGGAAAGCGAAAGCAGCCTCAATTTGGATCCCACTGTATTCGACAAATTTTTCGCCGCTGCCAATGCCTCTGACAACAAGGTTGCAATCGTGAAATTTCTAAAGGCGACAAAAATCAATTGGAATCTGGCCCTGATAAAGTACCTGCAAAGAGCATCACACTCGAGGACGCAGTCGGCTACTTCAGTCTAAAATACAGCTCCATATTTTCCGATGCCTGGCAATTTTGCTGGAACATCGGAAGTAAAGGTGATGCAGCCTTCGCCCTGCCTTGGTAATGTTTTTCCTGACCTTATTGATTGGCATTGACGAGTTACCTATATTATATTAGTTTCATTCTTGGAAAACTATACCTCAAATTACGACCGTTCGAGTGAGGCAGCGTTTAGAGTAGCTATGGATCTTATTGTTTAGCGGAACTGGTGAGTCATTTATGTAGAGTACTTTGGAAAGTTCAAGACAACAAAATTTTCCAGAAAGGCAGTCACCAGCCGGCTGCGGAGGTTCCAATAATTCGACCAGCCACCCCAAAGCCTTGGGAAAACATCAGTGTTCTGTGAAATTTCTTTCACTCATTCGATTAACCATACCCCAAACTCGGAAGGCGTCGTCGTTGGCGGTCGTGTTGATCATGGTGTCCTCCAGCTCGTGAACAGATCTAATAGGCGTTTTCATTCGCTCCTGCTATGCGTCGAGGCAAAGATCAAGGGCAACCTCGGATCCGCTTATGGCCAGCTTGTCACTTACCTTGCGAGCCTTCGTGAATCGCGTATCAACCAAGGAATGGCCGATTCATCAGTCTATGGCGTGGCGACGGTCTCAAATTTGTCTTTGTAACCATCACACATGAAGGGGTCCTGCTTTTCAGCTAGCAATTTGACGTCTTGCATGAGGCTCTTGGGGTGTTTGCGGTATATTCTGGAGAAGCCTGAGGCGGTTGCCATGTCACCCGGGAACTCGTCCCAAAAGATCAGTGTGAAGTTGCAAAATGAAGATGGCGCCGATGAAGATTTAGAACCAGGCTATATGAAAGGTCATGGAGATTATGGAGACGACGGGAGTGATGATGACTCCCTGGATCATGATTGGTACGCCGAACAGTGTCCAGGCATGATTATTGTTGAGATGTATGGTTTTCGTTTCGCGATTTGATTCCCACAACTCGTCCATCGTCTTATCGATTCCTTCTGGGAGAGTGTGTGCCACGAATAGTCAGCCATCCGGGCCCTACCCACCCGTTTTTTGCTTGCGTCCCTTCGTTTCTAGCCCATTAAGTCGAAAGAGACACCTGCCTCGCTGTCCGTCCACTTGCTGCTGTCTCGGCGCCGTCACAGTACTCTGGATGTTTCAAATCACTGTGCAAAATTTAAATATTGGCCATCACGTCAAGTACTTCTGCAACTATTATTACACAACTTAAAAGTTATTCAACTTCCGAAATTCATGTTGGAGCCAACGCAGGGAATCCCGATTAGTTGTAGCAAAGAACTTGATATTCCTGCAGGCTGTCAACGACGGACCTCGATTGAAGACAAGGCAGAACTCACCTTGACAACTTTTTCATCTCCGCCATAGGTAATGTAAGCACCTAATTATAAAGGAACAAAAGTTTCACCACAAATTTAATAAACGTGAAATCTTTGGCGCACCATCTAATTTTTCGCTCGTTTTTCCAGGATGTTCGGCATCCTTGTATGGTGCACGAACAACATAAACTGGCGTTCCATCCTTCTCGCGACCGCCCTCAACAGGGCGGTGGCCGAGGCTTGCAACATTCAACCTACCTCTCGTAGCCACCCAATGAAGAGCCTTCATATCACCAACGAGCACTTCGAACTCTTCCACCTAGTATAAAAGTTATAAAGTAAACGCTGGGAAATATGCCAGTACGAACTCCAATTTCTTTGTCACCATATCCAATAACACAGAATTGTTCGGATGCTTTTCCGATCACTAACGACATTTGTGAACAAAACTAGGAATCCATTTGTTGACGAGGACTCACCGAGAGCACCCTATATGCGGAGTGAAATTTTTAAAACAAAGTATCGAGTCTGAGGAAACGTACCTCATAGAATGACCTGCTGCTATACAGGTTACGGCCATGTTCTTGTCCAGTGACGATTGCACCGTTCGGGATGGACTTTCCATGGGTAAGAACCCAAACCGCAGGTTCTGAGCGCCCATGCCTCTGCAACGCCTCGGTACGTCCTCGAGCATCCTCGAGCCAATTCTCATGGGCCCAAGCCCTGGCCTTCCCCTCAGTGGGAGTCAGTACTCAATTATAATGTCAGTCGTTATGTCAGGTGTACCTCTTCTTTGTGTTCTTCGTGTTTCTTGTAAGCGAACACACCACCAGCGAGGAGGGCGGCGCCACCGATGACACCAGCACCGATCTATTGGTCGCTTGGCCATTGTCGAAAAACTAATCGAACTATTCGACTCACCCCTAATTTCTTCTTGTTATCGTCATCTTCGTACCAGTGCTTATGTTCAGGAGCCTGTTCAGGCTTCTTCTCGTCTATCCAGATTCGATTAACATAAGTATAACATCGATCAGAATGACTCGTTCACCTGAGTGGTAAGGTGTCTGTCCTGGGTGTTGTGGTTGTTGTGGGTTTTCCTGATATTGGGTCTGTTTGTGGCAGCTGCCGTCGTAGTCGTCATCATTCATCCTACACCAAAGGGCTGGAGTTCTGTCTGGAGTCCAATCGCTCTGCGAAAATATGAGAGGGGGTGACTGGAAAACGATGAGATCTCACCTGCGAGGTATGGGGCTGGATGATCTTGTAGCGGTGATCTGATAGATAAGATGATCAGACAAGATTCTTGTATTCTGAGCGATTCCCGACCATCATATCGGACCTCAGAGTCCGCAGAGTAGTGAGTTTGAGGTTGCCACTGGTGCATGTTGTATATGAAGGATGAGTTTGCGCAATGCGGTCTTATAACAGTTTTCCGTTTCGAACATGTGATGAATCACAAGACTTTATCGATTATCGATGATTCCTCCTTCTGGATCTCCCAGGGTCCCAGCTGGAACCCGGAAACTAATAAGGGACTGTGAAGATAAAATATATTATCGTGCTTTGCGTGATCCCAACTTCAAACGAAACCCACCATGTGAGCTCCTTACACTAGCGAGGCACCGCAATTGGCGACCGTCGTCATCACCCATTATGCCATAAAACGATATTCATGTCAATAATAGACCCTTGTTTCACGAGAGATGGCAACTGGGAAGCTATTATGGTGGGAATTGTCTTGTTGGGCTCTTCAATTGTCAGGTTATAATTGCCTAGGTCAACAAAGTAGCGTCCACGGCGCTTTCGGAAAAGGAAATTCCTGAAAAAGAACACTTCAGTATGTTTAGTGACGTAAAGGCAACCTGGTTGGTACATCTCGGTTGGAATATATTGATAGATCAATCGTGATGTTCATCGCGTCGACCAATCGCAATGGCTTATCGTCATCCCTCCCCTCGACGCGATTACTCTACAACGAAGCGGTCAATATCAGCAGTCAATTTCGGATTGAAAAGAATCGATGGCGTCAAATTGGAACTTAGGGATGAGAGAATTAATTCTCTGGGTGGAGGTACCGAAATCGGAAACTCAAGGCCCCGACATCACATGTTTGCTTGCCCATTAAATAACAAAACCATGAACGCCACGACTGAATTGCAGATGTGCCTAACATCCCCTCCATTTCAACCATCTCCATCCTGTGCTACTCTTGCTGCAGGGACAGGCGCTAGACGAGGAGAGAATCATATGAGAAGTTCGAGCAAAGAGAATGAACACAAACTTACTGAGTCATGAATATTTGTGTCCAACCTCCCCTCCGTATCGCATATTTCTATCAAGAAAATCCTGGCGTCATTCTTGCTGCAGGGACAGATGCTAGACGAGGAGGGGATTGTCTGAGAAGTTAGAACGAAGGGAATAAATACGAACCTACCGAGTTATGAATATTTGTGTCCAGCCCCCACGAGGCGTTCCTCTTTCATCACGTCGAGATTGAAGGTAATGGAGGTGGAGGAGAGCCCGTTCCTCGCACCGATATTGAGGGAATCAGAGAGGAGGGGTCCTCCCCCATTCTGTCATCGCATACAAGACTTGGGAAGGGTTGTCCCTGCTCCTGGTGTTGAGGTCGAGGCGGGAATGGATGGAGAAGTGGTCATCCCTCCTTTCGGTGTCAATTTCGAGGGTACTCGGAGTGGAGGAGGGCCCGTCTTTCCTCTGTGCTTTAAAATCGAGGGAATCGGATGAAGTCAGGCGATTTGAAAATACAGAGGTGAGTACTCCGAAGATCATCGATCATTATACCACCACCTTCGTCTATCACATCCCGGTGAGCGTCGACGGGAAGGAAAGTGGTATATGTGTGAGGGGGGATGGAAAAACACCATCCACAACATGACCGCCAACGAGATTATCGGCAAGGTTGAAGGGACACAAAAAGGTACGCCCGCAATTTTTTTTTTCTTATCTCATGAGTTGTAGAACCAGCAGCATGGGGCAGGATCTTCCTCGTCGCTATAGAGCTCCCCAAGTTCCCTCAAGGTTGACGCAAAAAGGAGGGAAGACCCCTCCTCCACCTCGTTCCCCTCGATTACGAAGGAGGGACGGGCCTAGAGGGGCGACCCCTTAACCACTGCGTGTGCTTGTGAACCCCTGGTGTAGAACTATTTCTTGAACAATGACAGTGCAGATGGCAGAGCGATCAGCGTTACCGGTGACCGCTACAGCGCTACAGCGCTACCACTCGACTCCCTGAATCGTTCCCATCGGATCCTTAGGAGAGTAGAATCGCAAGGTGATTGTGCGCTTTGGAGAGCGCTCGGGAGTCGGTATGGGGGTGGTATTCCGGATACGGCAATGCGCGGATCCTCATCATGAACACTAGCACCGGGCCGGTCATTTGGTCACCAGTCACCGGTCACCACATGGGTAAGATTGTCTTCCAGGCTGGAGCGTCCTGGGTGCTGAAGCTGAAGCGCTGAAGGCCTCTCCAACCTGACGGCGAAGAGCTTGATCGAGATGTCGATATTGAGGAAGGAGGCGTATACTATTATTTCCGTGATCGAGGTGTGTTTTGTCGGTAATGGCGTTACGCACCTGGCGGTACACTTACACTATCGTATATAAGATGTCATGCAGGCCGTTGATCTTGAGGTCATCAGAATGAGAACTCATGTGCCTTCGGAAACTACTCGAACTCGGGAGGATTTTCGTACCAAACTACTGGATCGCGATGCTTTCTGTGTGTGGACAGGTGTTGGTGAAGATTATGGAAGTGGTTTCCCTTTATAAAGGCGGGGTTCTGAGGTATGTGTCCAGCGTTTATGTGCTCCGGGGTATATCTTTCCTTTGGCTATTTCAGTGGCTTCGGCTTATCGTCGAGAATCGTCCGCATTACAGCGAGAACATGAGGAACCTCAATGACATTAACGACATCCGCAATGGCGTATTTGCAAATGAGCTGATACATAAAGGATTTGATTCACGCAAAGCCGTCGTCCTCAAGGTTTATCATACTCTTCTTCCAAAATTTAACACAACCTCACTGTCACTCAGACCCCCAATCCATATCTTAAAACTCGTGATATCCCCGCGGCCGCCATCGATCGCAACCTTCACGATGAAGTTCCATATCCTCTTGACGAGCGGTATACACTGCAATGGCTAATCCCGGACCAGAACCTCGAAGCAATGATCCCAAACAACCGCGACGCTGCTTTCAAGACGCGTGGCAGGAAACCAAGGCCGTCTGACTTACTGCATTACAACTATGGTGCTACGGCCGTTAGATGGTGGGGCCTGTCACACATTGGTGCATCTATGTTTGAAGATGTCCGTAGTGACCGACAAGTTTATTCATTGTAGTACGTATAGACTAACCCTCTGTTCTATCGAATCGGCCCCCAGTTCGTAGTTAGGTTAGAGGACATGAGGTTGTGGAGGCATTAAAGCGGCAGACGTGGAATCCGTTTCATTGAGAAGTAACGCGCAGGGTATTACTGATAAACGATCTGAAAAGGCCCACCGTACCAGATATACCCCCATCCCCAGTTGAATCCCGACACTGCCTAATTGAAATGAGCTGCTGGTAGTATTTAAATGGGGCAACCATGTCAGTGTATCCTGCGGAGATGCTACGAATCACTTTGCTCCCGCCAGAGTAGTATACTTCGGAGTAAGAGCCGAGATTGCGAGCAACGGTGCTTGACTGCCTGAGCGTTTCTGTCACTTCTTTGGATATCCCCGTCACCGTGCGCTTTATGTCGTCGCGGGTCCAGCAGACTAGAAATTTTGATAGAAGCCGTCAGTTTTTTGTTCGGCCACACATCGCGAAAACTCACCCAGTTTGCAAATCTGATCCATTGTGATGTTGTCGTATTTACTCGAATCTTCTAAGAATTGGCCTTCCTCTTGCCCGTGCAAAAGAATCTCGAAGTATATTTCCCTCTCACTGTCTTGAGGTGAACTCGAAAGGGCTTGGGAGTGCGCGTCATCCAGGAATTTCTCCCTCACTTCTGACACTTTGTTGATACTTCGATAACCCTCGATGCGACTGACCTCTGCCTTGTCACCGGACGCCCTAAAAAGACCAGAATATTACCAATTGAAACGGGAGTGTCGATGGCACAGGAACTCACAGATGGATGGGAATCGTGACTGGCGCACCGAATATATGTTCCTCCATCTTTTTCATCTTGGCTTCCATCCTCTCCTTCTCTGCCGCATACTTCGAGGTCATCTCTTCTGATTCCTTCTTGACCTTCTCGATCTGCTCCTTCACTTCTTTCGCTTGCTCCTCCAATTCCTGCTTCCTCTCCTCGTCCTTCCTTTTCAATGCTTGCTTCATAACCTCTTGAACTTCCCTCAACGTAGCCTCGTGTTTTTTGGCAAGCTCCTTGAGGCCTCGATTGACGACTTCTCCAGCTGCAGTGTCAACAATATTCTTCCCTTCATCCACCAACTCCACTTGGACGGGCACCGTGACCGACTGGTTTTCCAAGATCCCCCGAATGATATCATGAGCAGATTGCCATGTGTCGTAATGGCGAACCATCTTTGCACCCTTGTCGAGGACTGGCCTGAAAAATTCTTCGGATAGTTCCCGCTCGCGATCTTCGCCGACGTTGCGAGAGACGTCGCCCCACATGTTGGTGACAAGAATAACATTCTTCAAGGTCGTGTCGCCGCAGAGTTCGTGTAACATCCCGAAATTCTGTTTGGCAGTAAACTGTTTGTTGACGATGCTGTGGATGTAGATGACCCCAGCGAGCTTAGCCCCTTCCTTGTACCTGTTAAGATGTTCAATCCGGCAATACGGGAGATCAAAAAACGACGAGGGCCAGTGAGCACTTACGTAGTTTCCAAAAAGCCTGCAATCATCCTCAAAATATCCGTATCACTCGAAGTATTATCGAATCCTGGGGTATCGATGAGAACTACCCTCCTTCCATTGAGAGTGAACGGATTCGCAAGTTGGACTTCGGCTGACGACGGCTGTACACAAAGATTTGAACCACTTGCGAGGTTGACGAACTGGGGGCAACCGGGTGAGTTTCTGGTCATCGTCACGAAATATAAGCTGCTTACAGATGTTTTTCCGCTTCCAGTTGCGCCTATGATTCTGTGGAAACGATAACAGCGAGTCAACAGGAGAGTGGGCTTTAGGGTACGCACGCAATCCTAACTAATGGGCCAGAGCTTGGCTGTTGCAGATTGGGACCACCTGGCTGCCCCCAGTCTGTCAGTCTCGCATGTGGGTTTCCGGTCATCGTCACTAAATTATCCTTCAACGGTACAGCGAACACCCGCCTGAGAACAAGATGGACGTCGGACGAGCCGACAGTTGAAACGTGGCAATTACATAAGGGTGAAGCTTGAAGAGTGCCGCCCGTTTATTCGTTCTGCTTCAACTACAAATTATAATAGAGAAGCCGTTGATAATATCGGATTTCCATCCCCACAGGCTCGACACCCCCATCTAGAACACCTAACTGAGTGATACTGCCCAATCAATTTCGACAGTTTCTATTCAGCAAACACGCCACCTTTCTGCTTGCTATTCAATAGCAATAGAGTTAAGAGAGTGTCATAATTTTTTGAACGGTCATTCTAGCGAATCCATGAATATCATTCTACAATGCGTGTAGAATATATTTCGGCCTCGCGGCAGGTGCCAGGAATGTTCCGATCAAAAGAAAACACGCATTTTCCTTGAACGACAACCTGCACGTGGACCTTGAAACAGATTATTAGCCTGCGAGTTGCTGAGAGCGGTGCTAATAACTCTTTTCTCGACTGCGATTCCATATCATACTAAAAATTGCCGAGCAAAAGGTTTGGCAGCAGCACCACAACCACTTCGAGGTGCCATCTTCGTTATTTATGCCAATCACCAAGAACCCTCTCGAGTTTTATCGTTATTATTGTGCGTCTCAACGACGTGTCGAGCAATGGGTACAAGACACGGGGCGTTTAATACAGAGTTCGCCTGTGCAATCGGAAAGTTCGACAACGCAATGGCGAGGATTCCTGGAGGATCCTTGTCTGGCGACCCCGATATCTCTACCTCCACCCCTGGACAGTCGCGAACCTCAACACGATTCAGGAGATGGATACTTATCAGACATTCCAGAACAAGGATACCAAGTGTATCCCCAGTGCCCGACTCCAGAAACCGAGCTCCAGGACCAGACCCACGACCTTTACCGCGACAGTCCATGCGCAACTAGCAGACGCAGGCCGTTCGCCACGACCCCGAAAGGAAGCCACGATGATTCTACTCGTCCTCGTGCAGGCTCACTACAGCAGATTTCGGACGAAAAGCCTGTCGGAGACAGTGCACCAGCCGTTCCATCCTCATCGAAGCACTCGAAAGATTCTAAACACTCCCGACACACGTCCAAGAGCAAGAACTCTGGTTCCAGTTCATCCAAGAAGCGCCAAACTCGGGAAGAAACCGATATTCATCGATCAATTTTCGCTTACGTCCCGTATGGCATCGTACCACTCTTGGTCGCAATGACAACTGGTTCATCCGCAGTGTCGCTGGCGGCTGCTTCTCTCATACTCGCTGGGTTTTTCTGCTTGGACTACTCGAGCACTGTAAGTCTATCAAGCTTGATATTCACACATTCCTCTGAGTTTGTATCGACAGGCGCAAAAAAGAAAGCCCCGAAAATGACCAAACGCCCCATTTTACGGATCTCACTCGTTTTAATGACTTTATTCATGCATTATATCCTCTAATTATCCATTCGCAAGTTGCTGATAAACACAATCCCATCACCACATATTATTATACCGCCATTGGAATTCAATATTCGTTTTCAATGATTTTCGCAAGTGAAGGGAAGGCTTGAACAACAATTATTTATCATAATCTATAAATACAGCAATCAGGCATGTATGGTTAACCCCTCCGACAAGAACGCGAGATGGGCGATTATTATCTTGCATATAGTCATAGTCATAGGCTGTCTCCCTCAATACCCATCGTGTCACCATCTAAATAATTCTACTCCTCGTCCTCAAACCGCAATATCTGGGCATCTTCATCAATGGGCACGTCTCTGTAACCCCGCCGTGATCGGAAGAGGTAGGTGTCGGCCGTTGAGGTGACCCATTCATATGCAATCCCTGCGATACCGACAACGAACCAAGGTACTGATGCGATTGTCGCCCAGACTCCTGAATCCCCTCCGTACGGTGACCGAGTGTCGCCAGGTAGCCGGATGGTTCTATTCACGAACGTCAGCAGTCATAAAAGGCCGGAAGATAAACAAACACTCACCCTCTTGCAAGTCCACTACGGCGGTAATAGTAGTACGCCACTAATGCAGTAAATCCAAACGGCAGGAGAAGCATGAAAGACCAGAACAATATTCCTTTCGATTTGAATCCAGGACACATATGAGCAGTCCCACGATCAGGCCGATATCCATCCTCACAACTCGAGTAAGGAATCTTTCGGTACGCTGTGCGTTCGTACCAGTACTCGTCTCCAGCTTTGCATGATTCATCGTTGCGGAGAGGTGTCGTGCCAGGTACCAATACACAGTTGCCATCGGAATCTCTGAAGAAGTTGAATTCGCTGCACCAAAAGCTATAGCAATTATGATTATGTGAATGAAAACGCAGAAACACACCATTCGAAATCCGACTCGGTACAAGGGCAGGCCTGGACAACCTTGTCAGCGGCTTTGGGTTGGTCACCGACAATACAGGTAGCATTGCGAACTCGACGATGGTAGACAGTCTGAGTGAACCATGATCAGTGACAAAAGAAATTCGATATTTTATTCCATACCTGTCTTCCGAAGAGGCAACGTTCTGGGCGGCCCTCACTTGGGCTCCAAAGCTCAAAATCATCTTTACCTGGATCTTCGATGTTGATCTCACCTACGCCTTGTCAGTCAGATTCAGTAGGGAGAACGATCTCACTCACATTTTCGGTTGGTCAATGCAGAAAAGTCGACATGAACTGCCGATGAACTACTTGACGTGAAATCTCCCAAAAGAATGAACTTTCTGCTCGTGTCCATCGGGACAGTAAGAATCACATTGACCCTCATTTGATGGTCAGAAAATTGATATTCCCTCCAGTTCAAACCTTCGTCCGTGCTGAAGAGCAAGAAATTGGTGGGTCGCTCGTCGTTAACCATAACCAAGATAGAGCCAGAGTCTCCGAATTCCCACATGTGAGCGTCCTTGTGGACTTCTTCCCAGGTAAAGCCCGCATCACGGCTGAGGAAAGTATCGGAATCTTTGTAAGGTGCTAGTTTCTCTCCGACGTTCCCAACGGCCATAAGAAGACCTTTAATTGACGGACTACTGTATGTGGCTCGAGGATCGCGTCGTTCTGTATATCCATGGATATTTAATTGGCACTTCTGGATGCTGTGATCAATAATTCAAGAGCTAACCGAGCGATTGAAACTTACAGTTCCTTGACATTCATATTGGTTACCAAGCGAATCCGTGAGAGGAGGGTTAAGTGGCGTCCAGGTACCTCCTGGAAATGACATGAGCGTAAATCAACCGATGACAGAGCAGAATACGGACCATCGTTATGAGTTATACGAGTTTGCAAGTGCTTCTCCCCTGATACTATTGCTTGTACGGTGTTCGATACAACGTTGGTGAGGGCGATACCGTCCAGACCAATCATTTTCTCAAAATCCACATATCCACGATCGTTTCTATTGACATGCTCCAGAGAGACACCAAAGTACGTTCCATTTGAATTAGACTTGAGCAGATTGCCCCAGAACGGAGCAGGCGGTTCCGACATGGTCATGTGAATGAACAAAGAGTCTGTTGAGGACTCCAGAATAGTGTACCCCTGTCAGAATGTCAGTCGGCATTGAATCAAGAAAGCTTGGAAGTCGTACGTGAGTTTCAGGATTCATGCTCGGGGGGAATTGGCCAGTAGCGAAGTGAACACCATCCAGCGAAACCTGCAATGCGAGAGTTCTTTTCTCAGGCAAAAACTGAAAATCATGAATATTGTGAACACCCTGAGTTCGAAAAAAAATCTTACTTCTGCAACAATCAAATACTCCGAGAATTTCGTAAATCCAACAACTGCATCAAAGATTTTCTTCTTTTTTTGGTAGTAGTTGGAACCAACCACGAGCTCCAACGCATTGGAACCTGAGAAGAATCTCTGGTTGCCTGACTTCTCCTTGTAACTCTCGCAGAGAATTTCACTTGGATCTGCATCGATGGAATGGTCTCTTGCAAACGCACAGTTCCTCACATAATGCTCCACGAATGTCCACTTCCGTCCATTATCACGACTGAACTGTGCCTCCGCCCGACAATTAGGCGAGTTACCGTTGCAATCCTTATTTCCGGTCCAGATCAAGAAATCAGAGGTAGGATGGAAATGTAAGACAATTCCACCGAAGAAGTTGGGTGGTGTAGGAGCCTTGACCTCATGCCAGTTTCGCCCAGTATCGGTTGTATAATAATATTTTTCCGAATCCGTAATCAGGAAAGCGCGGTCATTGGAGTATTTGTGGAAGTAAAATACCAGGAATTTGCCGCCGGGAACAGGTTCAGTCCACGAGTAACCTTCGTTGCTAGACTGCCAGACGGAAAGATCGCCTAGACGAACGAGGATTGTCCTTGAATCCTTGAAATATGCATATTGCACAATGGAACTTTTGAAATCGAACTAGATAAAAAACATCAAAAACTTTCCAAGAATGGAGACGAAGTCCTGCACACCGTTTGATGAACGACTGCGCCTTCCGCAGGTTGAGCTGTGAAGAAGATGGTACGTTAATATCGCAGAAGGCGGTTGGACAAATAAAGCACCTTGAGAGCACTTCTTCTGAACTTTCTCGTCCTTCTTCAGACCACCCTCGCAGCTGTTTCCCGGGATTTTCCTCCATCCGGAGGAACCCATGTACGTTTGTTCAGGGTCAGCGCACACTCCAGCTGGGATGGGTTCTGGTCCGACAGGTTCACATTTATCGCCATTGCGAACAAAGTTGTAGTCACTACAAAGCGATTTATATCCGAGGGAAGATGAATAGAAACAAATCCATACCATTCGAAGTCGATATCAGTGCATTGACACGTGTCCTCGTGGACTACAGGGTCATTAAATTTCTCACCGACGTAGCAGTTGGCCTCAGGTTTTCTCCGCTTATACCATTGCTAAAGAAAGAAAATTTAGAAAAAACTACATATCAAAGGAAAACACAGCACCTTGTGACCCATCAAACACTCTGACTTCTGCTGTCGAGCATACCACCTCTCAAAATCATCGTTGCCACACTTCCTTCCTCGAGTCTGAGCAAAATCGAGGTGTACCACGACAACTCTACCCCAGTCTTTCCTGTCCTTCTTTCCAACTTGCCCAAGTAGCAAGAATTTTTGAGAAGTAGAGTCTGGCAAGGTCGTCAAACCGCGTGCACGAATTGAAAGACCAAAGTTGTATGTCGACCTGATACCGATTAAGTCGTAATCAAGGAAAAGCAAGCAGACTACGTACCATGTCTTGCCGAGATCTAGAGAGTATTTCACATGGTCTGTCATGTCTTCGTCGTCTACAATGACCAAAATGCTACCCAAATCACCGAACTGATACTTGTTGGCACCTTTAGTCGCCATACGCCACGATACGCCTGCATCAGTACTCAGGAACGTATCGCACTCCTTATAGTCTTTCAGACTTCTTCCGACACTCCCAACGCCCATGACGAAACCAGGAGCAGGAGAGGAAAAGACACGACCGAAATTATGGGGGTTGGTGACGGAGTGGAAGTGGAGAGAGCACCTGTCAGGGTCAGAGGGGTCGCAGGGTACCTTCTGTCCGTCGGCATCCTCAGCCGGTGGAGGTATAAGCGACCAATTGCTGCCGTCATCGAATGTAACAAATGACTTCAGCTTCTTCGGCTGTCCTCGTCCTGCTTCGAATTCTTGTACGTTCGACACAATGTTTGCAATCCCTATACCCTCAACACCATAGATCCTCTCGTAGTCGACGTAACCAAAATCATTGCGGTTCGTATCTTTCAAGCTCTCAACGAAGTACGTTCCGTTGGAATTGCTTACGAATAGAGTGCCAACCGGACTTCCATCCTTGAGAACGACATCAACTGCGAGTGAGTGGGTTGTCGATTCGAGCATCGTATAGGCGTTTTCTCGAAGACGTGCCGACGATGCATGAGGAAAGTGCGCCCTAGCCCAGTTCTTGGTATCAACGGTGACATATAGATGAAGATCCCCGTTGGGATGGGAGAAGTCCTTCAGTGCAACTACTCCGAACTTGGAGACGATTGCAAAGCCAATAATTCCTTTGGCGTTCTTCCCTATCCCGAGACTCTCGATTTTCTCGGATTGGAAGAAATCTTCACTGGAGAAAAGGCGGCTGGATGATAAATCATGCCTAGATGTGGAGGATGAGGTGTCATAACCAGTGCAGTAAATAAGGTCCTCGTGAGCTTCGTGTTTGAAGTCTGTGCTGCTGTGAGCGAACTGACATCTTGATGTATCCTTTCGCAGTAGCTTTGGGTCGTCTGAGAATGCCTCCTTGGTGTAATAAGTCTATTTGAACAATTGTCAATCACAACAGCGCCAACCGAGCACAATAGCTACATGCCTCGTCATGACAAGCACGGCCCCAACCCTGCTTCACACAAACGTATCCTTGATATAGAATATAGCCGTACTTTTTAGGATCCGAATGGAAGGAAAGTGGCTGAGCGACCAGTGCAGGATCAAGCGGTACTTCAAACGGTCGCCATGTCTTGCCACGATCTTCAGTTCGGTAATGTGTTTTGCCATCGGTTAGAACAAAGCCCTGGCGTATGTCAGTGAATCGAACAAGGTAACATAGTATGTGCCTCACATATCGGTTGTCGACAGGATGCTCGAAGAACATGGACGCCGTTCCGGGTGGAATACCTTCCGCCATTTTCCAACTTTTACCTTCGTCCAAAGAAACATATATATTTCCTTCCATTGAGTCATGGAAAATAGCAGTCTGGGTTATATACTGATCAGTTCTGATCCAACATATTTGCTCCCAAGGATACTCACGTCTGTATCATCGAAGAATAGGAATCGCGCCGGCAAATTTTGGAAGGAGCTAACAGAATGAGATGGTTTACCCTGTCCTAGGACAAGAAGGGCTGAAATGGATAAGAGGAGTCCTTTGAGGACAGTTACGACGACATTCGGTCGTCTCGTCATCGTGAGCGACGATGGAGATGGTGGCGGTCTAGATGGAGTCTCGGGCAGCAATAGCCGCAGACACGCCAGCGTGTGACAAATATGACACAGCCACTATGTTCCCAAATATGGTAATTCTCCTGCGTTATGTCGAATGGCAAAATCTCCATGACATTTTTATAATACGGTAAGCATTGACATTCAGTCATCCTCTATGTCCATTATTCCACAATCCCGCATGAAAGAAAACCAATCTGCGTAAGTCAACGTCCCATTTGATGTCCCAATTTCCGCCAACTCAGGATTGAATGCCCCCGAACTTGGATCTCGACTGTTATTTAAATAATCGAAGACACTAGAGTGTGTCGCCGGATATGTGTTACTTGTGGCTCCATCTGCACGCATCGACGGAATCAGTCCTGACCCTTCTCCCAGACTTTTCTCGCCCTGTTGTGGATCCGTCGCAGCTGAAACGGAATTTTGTACAAAATAGGACAAGGGTTGTAATTCGGAGGGACCCGGTAAAGTAGCAAGCTCTGGGGAATGAAGAAGTCCCGAATTAATGATGGGGATAGAGATACGGTCACTTGCAACCGCGACATTCGAATCGTGACACTTTTTATTAAGCGCCCTTCTGACAGCGTCCTGATTCAGATACTCCACCAACGATGGGAGTACATCAGGCCAAGGGCCATCAGTACCCAAGTCCGCATTGAAGCCAGATGTAGGTGCAAGACCTGGGACCGTATTGTCCGGCGATACAGAGTCAGATGAGGGGTGAGGACAGGAAGAAGGCGCTTGCTGGTTAGCTCTCCTGTCGAGTAGACTCATCTGGCCTCCAAAGATCGCGATGATGTCATCTTCTTGACCAGAAATGTCAGAGGAACATGAGTTGCTCAGAGGATTATCACTCTGAACAGCTTCAAACGCTGGTCTGGCTTTGTCTCGTAATTTCTTTAATATGCCCTGATACGATGGTTAACGAACACTTCGGCCAAGAAAAAAAGGAAGAACCAAGGCAATTTTTGCTCGCTGGTTGTGTCCTGCCGCTTCCGTGAATATGCCAAATGCGATTTCGAAATCTCGCATCGCTATCGGCGCAGAGATAGAAGTAGGTGAGCGAGTCACGACAGTACCCAAGATAACCTTTTGAAGCAGATGTATATAGCCGCTCGATAAAAAGGGGTGATTTCGACGTACAGCCGCAGACAGCATATGATACATCAAAAACCAGACCCTACTTGCCACTGGTGCAGATCTTCTGAATAGATTTTCAGCAGCTTTAATAATAATAGAAGCGCTCCTGCAGGCAGCCAAAAATGATGGTGCGAAGGGACTTGATAGTGGGTTATCAGGGTGGTCTAGCATTGTCTGTGCGAAGAAACTCCGATGAAGGTAGAGCATTGCTACAAGTCCACTGAGATGGGTAATTTTGGTAGGGAACCGTTGTAGACCACTCAACTGACTGTCCCATTCTGACTGGCATAGAAATCGCGAAGGGTCAGGGAGGACGAATGAAAAATTTCTTCGCCAACCTCTTCTACAGAGACAAATGGGTTGAATGACTTCGGACATGACATACCTTTCACCTGCTTGTCCAGGTCCATGACAGCGGCGTACCGAGGTGATTTCGCAATAAGTGTGATTTCCGCAACTGAGCTGTATATATCTCTCCCAAAAATATGTTTCATTCGCCACACTGGTAAAATCCAGTGATTATTATTACAACGGGAAGGCGTGGAGAAGAAACTCACGCCCTACTTCATGTTCACCGTTCAAAAGGACATCATCGTCTTGTGGAAATTCACAATCCACATATGATGGGTGAATAGCGGGAGGTCTTCCCAGTGCAAGGCTCTACAAATCAATAAGTGAAATTTCCAAACGAGCCCTTCAGCCCTTAGAAAATCACATACATGTGACAAGTCTGCAGAAAAGACCTCCCAGAACAAATTTCTACGTCTCTGAACAAGCTTCGGATCAAGGTTCCATTTGGAACTATCCCTATCTGTTTGTAAAAGGATCATCAACACCTCACGAAGTAAACTTCTCAGCCTACAAAACATACGTAACCCAATCTAGTAGGTTGGTAAGAAAAGGAATACGCCAGAAAGAATAAAACCTACGCTTTGAGCAACTTTTGCAGCAATACTCATCAATGACCACTAGGTCAATAAGGTGAGTTGGAGAAAGTCTGAGAGGAAAAAACGTACTGCGCTATCTCTCGTATATTTTCTCGCCGCAAAACTGTGGTAAGTTGCCATCAAGCCAACAGCTCGGACAGATTCGAGACTCGGGAAATTGTAAACGGGGTGCAATGACAAAGAAGCTCGACCAAGTTCGTAATACATCTCAGAATCAGCATTATATGGTGTTAGAGTAAGATCCAGTAGAGCTCCGAGAGAAAAAATAAAGAACAGCGTCGCTAGAGACTGTGTGTAGCCGACATGTATGACGCCGTTCGTTGAAGAATGTTTATGAGACGCAATGGCATTGTACACTGAGGGTAACAATTCCCTGAGTAGCTCGTCGTCTTTGATAGGACGAAAGAAATAGGCAGCATGGCCAAGATAAACTTTGCACAGTTGAGAGGCCCGGCCTTGTAATGGAAATGACCTTTCGAGCAATTGCAGTGCATGTAGATTCAACCGAGATTTCGAGGAGAAAGGGAATAAAAATGGTAAGCAGAGCGAGTCGTCCACCTCAGATGTTGCACGACTCTGGTCTTCTACGTCGTCTGCGTCATCTCCAGCTCTCTGGGTCGATGTTAAATAATGACAAACGTCTGGTGGTGACTTACTAGCATAAGAGCCTGTAGACCGTCAGAGATGTAAGAGACGCAAGTAATATAAAAGCATACCAACCTCAGATCCTGCCGAACGTCCGAAGTAATGACCATCCCCTGTACTCCCCACAGTCAACGTTCCAAGAGCCTCGATACTCTTCTCAGTGACAGTACTCCTATCGGTAACAGTTCCATCTAAGTTGGACACATTGTTCGCTATTCGTGGTGCATTAAATGTCTCCGACCCAAATTTCACTCTTAACATGTCTTCGGTTAATAGGGGATGGGTCTCCTCTGAAAGTGCTGACTGAAGAAACGCCAGTGCATCCTCGAGTTGTCGTATGCGATTGCTCATCTCATGAATCTTGACATGCAGTTGCTCCGTATCAGCAAGTACATAACTATGCGGAGGGTGAGTGGTGAGGCTTGTAATATGTCCTTGGATATCTTACCGAGCACCTTGGCCAGCGGCGAGAACTCCTGCGAAAGCGAAATCAAACGACGTGCAATTGCAGTTGCGAAGCCTCACCCAAAGGACAGATACTTTCACACCCACGCCTCTTACAAGAGCCACACGGAAGCTTCTTGTCGCACTTCAGCTTCAGGCGATGACACTCTGCGCAAGAAAGTTCTCCTAAAGCATCCGGATTGTCAGTAAAGATCATAGTGGAACCGACAACGACGAAACCTCTCAACCGCTTTCGCTCGATGTCGTGCGCCTCCTCTTCTGTGAAATTCTTCCTTGATCTTCTAAAGTTCTTGGTCGGATCGACGGGCATGGTGGTAACATATATTGCATCGAACCAGCTCGAACTGCGAACCGGTCCGGATCTGACTGGGTAAACAATGATCGGCACTTACGTAAATCACTGGTTCATAAATTACAGAGGTCCGCATGTCAATGTCAAGGAGAACAGTGAGAACACTTGGCATAAACCATTTGTAGTACAATAAGCACATGGCCAAGACTGGAATCCAACGGACAACGAACAACGGACAACGGACATCAAGGACAATTATCGACGATCATATAAATAAAATCATGGAGATCACAAGGGCAACACACCTCTTTCCCTTTCTACCATAAGTTTCTTTTTACCCCTGGCAGGGTCTATCTTTCGTTTTCTTCCTTCTTTCGGCTTGCTTTCTCTCTTTTAGTGCTTGTAACCTTGACGGTCCCTACTTACTATCATGCAACTTTCTCAAACTTTGCTCTTGGCTAGCATTCTGTTCTTTCTTTCCTTTGCAGGCGCAACACCACTCACTAGCAAACGCAGTCCAAGCGGATTCGTCAGTCTCCCAGTTAAACGATTTCAACCTGAAACGAATGATCTTCATCCTTTAATCGTTAGTTCAATCCTTCACACACCGAAACCACCATATATTGAGTTGTTTATTTCTGCAGGTAGCTGAACAACTTGCCAACCGTGCTCTTCAGCGCCTAGCGCGTATGACCGGTAATCCAGCTATCCCTCGAGAAGTTCTTGAGAGAAATCTCATGCGACGTGTGTTGGAGGTCGAAGGCCAAGCTGGTTTGGAGAAACGATTCAACAGGAGAAGCCTTGAGGATACCGTCGTCTTGGATAAACGATCCAATCTCTATGATGGCCCCACTTCGTTAGGCAATTCTCTGGCTGCTGGTGACGGGAATTCAGTCACAAAAGCCAACGCCGTCACTGTCAAGAACTCGCTGGGCCTAGATATCGAGTAAGCCAACATATTAGCATCATTGGAGCACTGTCTTCAACTTCTATGTTTTCTAGAGGTTCGGATATCGCGTACCTTGGCACCATTCAGATTGGCTCTCCAGCTCGTGATTTCTCGATCCTAATGGACTCGGGGTCTTCCGATTTCTGGGTCGGTTCAGAGAACTGCACCACCAAAAAAGAAGTGGGCTGCGTGAGTCTTTGCATTCAACCTGGTAAATGACTCTATTTAACACAATTCTAGGGTAACCATGTTTTCCTCGGACCTAGCTCTAGCACGTCTTTCGTCGACAAAGGTGTACCCTGGTCAATCGACTACGTTTCAGGCAGCGTTTCCGGAACTATCGTTGAAGACGATGTCTCCATTGCTGGCCTTAAGCTCCCTGGACTCTCTTTTGGGGTTGCAAATGAAGAAACCCAAGAATTTAGCAACGCTGGATTTGACGGACTTATGGGTCTTGGTGGATCTGTGCGTCGCTGATCCCATTTCTTCACTAATTGAACTTATCAAGCATTTCTATGTTCAAGGGACTCTCCAACCAGAATAATCCCATTCCTGTCGACGTACTTGCTCAGGCAGGTTTGATAAGGGACTCTATCGTGTCATATAAAATAGGTCGCTCAAGCGATAAAGAAAATGATGGAGAAATCTCCTTTGGGTCCGTCTAACTCTTAATACCGGTTGCTACTCTCATCTAACTCCTGATGCAGCGGTCTCGACCCTAGCAAGTTTGACCCCAGAACTCTCACCACTGTCAAGAATCTCAACCCTGATAAGTTCTGGACTGCAACTCTTGAGGATGTTCAAATTGACGGACAATCTCTTGGTATACGAAGGACGGCCGTCCTCGACACAGGTAAAATCCAACTCTCTTTCACTCGTCTCCAGGTCTTAATACACATTTCACTAGGAACAACCCTCTCCCTCATACCTGAAGGAGACGCTAGGACTATCCATAGTCGAATTCCCGGCTCGAGGTTTGATCGGAATCAGGGTTTCTTCACCATCCCATGTAACACAACAACTGAAGTCTCCTTCACTTTTGGTGGTCGAAATTTCGCCATTAACCCGAGTGATTTGTCGTTTGTACCATCAGGCAACAATGGGGAATGTTTGTCGGGGTTGAAGCCAAGTAGTCCAAATCAATTTCCCAGCGGCGAGTGGCTTGTAAGACTCCTCTCTTTCCTTGTTTGAAGGTGACTGGTTGACCTGATTTTTGTCTAGCTTGGGGATGTTTTCTTGAAGAACGTTTACTTCTCAACTAATTTTCGAACAAATGATATTAGTCTAGCCAAGCTTGTTTGATGATTTACCTTCCTTTGACGACATGAAATGTCTTTCCTCTCCTTTTATCTGACAAGCACATGTACTGCTATGCTTTTTGGGTTATTGTATCACATTTGCATTCCTTTTGCGATCGCTTAGAAGTTAGTAGACATCCACTGACCATTTATTGTCCGACAAATTCACCATAGAAATCCCAGACGGTAATGAGTGAAAACGACAACATCAATCTAGCTGATCTTGCTTGATGATTTACTTTCCCTTGGAGACATTGGTAAAATATCATTCCTCCCCTTTGGTTTGTTGTCACCCGGGAGTTCGGCTCAATTCGGCTCCTCTTGAATCTCAACTCGTTGTCAACACTCTTCGTCATTTGTCTGACGAATTCGGCGACCAATATCTCATGCACACAATATACTTATTACAGCCACTTGACTCTTCAGGCAGACGCCTAACGTCATCGAGGGCTTAGTAGTACAAATGTTCGAAAAGACAAAGCCCCCCTTTTAATCAACGATTTCCAAAGGTAGTTTGGTGTGCATGACACCCTAGAATTAATTGCCCTGACAAAAAGGTAGCCATTGGAAAGTTAAATAATGTTAGAGTTTCCTGCCAATACAAGAAGCAGCTGTCAAATGTTCCTCCACACGAAAGTATTATACAATCTAGATAGCATTTTTCTGCATCACGAGCAGTTGAACGAAGAGGGCGCTTGGACATACCACTATGGCCTTTATGACGAGTCCAACTGCTTTATCAACAATAATCCCACTATATATTATTAATCTTTACTTCCGGGTCGTCGCCGGCAATCGAACTAGACGTCTGTAAATCCTAGGACGAGAATAAGAGAATAAGAAAACCTGACCAGAAAGTAAACTTGGAAAACTTTACCACAGCCTTGTCATTTTCATGATGATTGTCCACGAGATTGGTTACAAATTCTCGGGTAGAATTGATTTTAATCGATATATTATTGGCTGCGCCGCCCTATTGTGAAGGAAAGAGAAAGGTCACGTTTAGACAAAATCTCGGAGAATAGAGGAACACGAGCTCAAACCGACTTTGGGAGTGGACATGTTCTTCGGAAGCTCAGCTAATGGCAGAGTCACATTGCCGTGCGTGTTCAAGTGTAAATTGCTACTAATCATCTTGCGTGCGTTTAGGTTTGTGAGGAGCGCGTTGGAATATACTTAATGGGTTGTGTATGAGAAAAATCCAATTTAGGCTGTGAAGCACTTACGACCGGCGAGGCAGGAATAGAACGCGACGTATAGGAAAGTGTTAGGGGAGGCCAAGTACTAAGTCATAAAAATATTAGCTGTATAATTGAGGTCAGAAGAGGGGTCCTACCGAGACGAACGAAGCAACCGCAAAAAGGCTACCATTGAGAGAAAAATCAGAATCCACATGGTAGGTATCGTAAAAGACTCCCCGACCTTGTTAGAAAACCCGTATTGATTGCGAACAACATCTAAAAGTAAAAAGATTAGATGAAAGTGTAGTACAGGAAAGGTCACTCACGAGTTTGTTGATCACAGTATCCGATCTGAGAGAATCGCAGTCATAGTTCAGTAGAGAGGATAATGTAGTAATTGAGTACCTTTGTACGCCTGTTCGAGACACATGAAGCGTGATGCACAACGCCCCGGCAACAAGGACATCACCAATCGCTGTTAAAGCAATCACACTGAGAGCAAGAGACTAGAGTAGACCGTCAGTTCCTTTCTCTGGGATGGTGAATTAGAGTGTGTCCACCTTTACGGCGACCAACTCAGCAAATTTTTGCCGTTGAAGTCTGTAATGCATTAGTATCATACATAATGCATGATGGTGTGAGGGTAAACTTACGTCAACACAACGAAAGCTTGATAGCGGGTCATGTTAGGATGTTATTAGCAGTAGGGAACACAGACGTACCAAGCGAAGTGGCTTAGGATAAATCGTAAGCGGAATC
>Ga0307517_10002014_pt1 | contig 33065 bp, 26 predicted proteins | sample 23_EM_MG_FD_194515 | JGI IMG/M metagenome (GOLD analysis project Ga0307517, IMG submission 194515) | Populus trichocarpa ectomycorrhiza microbial communities from riparian zone in the Pacific Northwest, United States - 23_EM | ecosystem: Host-associated > Plants > Roots > Unclassified | place... | reverse complement strand
TATTCTACACTTTTATATCGTTACCAATACTTCGACGATCTATTTCGAAGCAAGTTATTATATCTAGCCTACATTACTCGTGTCTTCTTAACGAGTTCTCCGATATAATTACGATTAAGGTCCTAGCGGTCGGAATACCTCACCCCGAAGCTACCACCTAACAGGCTAGCCCCGCCCCAGGGGGGCTAAGGCGTCTGATGAGGGCAAAGGTACCCAGGGCGAGGGCCAGTCGGCGCGAGAAGTGGGCGGAGGAGTCAAGAGCAGGAGTGAACCAGTACCCAAGCCACCTAAGCGAGTTGCGGGGCCGCAAGAGCTCTCCTTTGATCTCAATGGGGGAGAGGCACCTTGGTGAGTTCCTCTGGCTGGGGGTCCTCCACTGTATGAGTTCTGTTTTGGCCACCGAGAAGGAGACCCCTGTGCGCAGGGCCTGACCTTCTAGCTTCTCGAATAGATTCTGGAGGCAGCGGATGTTGCCCCTGTATGAAGGTGAGGCGGCAGTGAGGGCGAATTAATCAACGTATGAGATCATCAGACCACGAGGGACTTTGAAGTGAAGGGGCGAGACGTAGAGGTGCAAGAGAAGGGGGGAGATCGGTGAGCCTTGCGGGGCTCCGACATTTACGGGGGCTGGGGTCCCCGGGGCCCCCTGAAAGACTAGGGTGCAGCTTCGTTCCCCCAGGACGGACGAGACCCAAGAGACCAGGTAGCGGGGGATCCCGCCCCCCCTCAGGATGGGGGCAAGAGTGGAGTTGTTGACGTTGTCGAACCCTGCTTTGATGTCCAAAAACAAGGACGAGACCTTGAGGCGGGGTCTTTGAAGGGTTTTCACATCGTTGAAAAGGGTCAGGACCGCATCGTAAGTGCTCAGTCCAGGCAGGGAGCCGCATTGGTTGGGGTTCAGCATGCCCTTTGATCGGGCTGCCAGGAGGAGGCGGGACGCAATTATGCTTTCCAGGATTTTCGAGACTGTGCGGATTATGACAATGATCCTGAGGGAGGGGGAGGAATCGTTGGAGGGTTTCCCCGGCTTGTCGAGTACTATCCCATTGGACCCTTTCAGTGAGGCGGGGTGATATCCCAGGCTGACTAGCCGGGAGAGGATCTGGAGGAGGATCGCGGGGTTTTCCCTGTTGACTTGCTTCCAGGTGGAGTAAGGGATCCTGTCTGGACCCGGGGCTGACGTGGGTGAGCACCTGGAGAGAGCCGTTGCTATCTCTTCCTTCGTTAGTGGTGGCGCTTTCTTATCAGGCCGCAACCTGGGGGGGGGAGAGAATGGTTCCTTTGGGGGCAAAAGGTGGTCCAACAGGACGTCGTTCATCTTTTGCCGGGTCTCAGCCCCTGGGAGGGAGGGAAAGCGGGGAGGGGCTCGGCCATAGGCAAACTTCTTGGCTGTCCACAGGGTCTGGGGGGTGGCGCTTAGCAGGAAAGAAGACCAGTGTTTGTTTTTGGCGGTCTTAATCGCCTTGAAGTACCCCTCTTTGGAAATGTGTACCACGTCCCGCAGGGCTGGGGTGCCGTGTTTCCTAGCCATCGTTGTGGCTTTGTGGAACTCGCAATGGAGGGTTATTAGGTGGGGTGTCCACCAGGGTTTGGAGTAGTGAGAAGGTCTTGAGACGGGGGTGTGTTCCTTGAGAAGGGCGGTGAGTCTATCTAAAGACCTGGCCAACCACTAGTCTAGGTCTGCCGGCGAAGGGCAAAGAGGGGCAGGAGGTAGCCGAAAATTCTTGAGAGAAGGGACAGTGTCTCCCAATCGGTGTCGCACTACCTAGGGCGCCTCGGGCTCGGGATCAGAGTGGGGGGGGCCAGGTTGATTGTTATGGGCACATGGTCAGAGCCTGTCGCGGGGAGGGAGACCTCCCATGACTTGAACAATGGGAGGAGGAGGGGGTTTGCGAAAGCCAGGTCTATTCCTGAGGGGCGAGTTCTACCGACCAAGGGCAACCTAGTGTATTCCCCGGGCGGGTTAAAGAGAGCCAAGCCGTCCTCGGCTGCTTTCTCAAAGTAGGGGGTCGAGGATCCAATTTCCCGAGGCGACCAAGACCGCAGGGGGTGTGAGAAGGGGTTGTGTATCTTGAGGTCCCCTACTACCAGGAGGGGGACGTCCAAGGTTGGAAAGAGGCCATCGGGGGAGACGGAGTGGACTCGGTGGTTGCGTGTGTTGGTCGAGTAGGCGTTGATCAGCCGGAAGGAGTGGAAGTTTGTCCCAAAGAGAGGTTCCTGGGAGGAGACATCAAGGGCGAGGATGTCCTCCACCTCTTTGAACCTTGGGAGCACTGAAAATAAGGCAAGGAAAGACAGGTGAACATAAGCCGCTACGCGAGGCTTCCTGACATGGGGGAAAAAAGACTTACATCCATTGAAAGAAGGAAGGTGAGCCTTGTTGACAGGCGGATCTTGAAGGAGAACTAGTGAGGGGTAGGTTGTCGCTTCTCGGAACGACTCAAATAAAGAAAGAAAAACATCCCAGCTCCCAAGGCAGTTATGTTGAACGATGGAAAGTAGTTGGGGATTCGGGGCAGGCCCTATCCCATCAGGGCAGCGGTGATTAATCATTACCGGGACGAGCCCGACGGTCGGAAGGAGTGGGGGAAGCGCTGTGGGCCTCCGGGGGGAGAGGACAGCCAAAGCCTTGAATTGTGCCTGGACGCGGGGGTCCAGCCGGGGGTGGTTGCCTCGGGGTTACGAGGTCCACCTCAGTGGGACCCGCCCTGGCCGGGGGAGTAGAGGGTGCTGGGCCGCCATCGACCGCCATATCCATGGGGTCTTGACCAGGTGGGATTCTGGAGGCAGGTCGGTGGGGCTAGTTGGGGTAGGTCGAGCCGGACATTACTTGAATGTGGCAGTGTGGTGGTTACCGCAGTTGCAGCAATGGGTGGGCGAGGTCGGACAACAGGATGGGACTGGCTTATTGTTCCTGCTCCTGGGGCAGGTGGGATTCTGACATCTGTGAGACGCGCGAGTATGGTCAAGGGCACAAATGGGGCACGTCGGGTGGGTGGTGGGGCATCCTTGATGGGCGTCTCCGTCTCTCCAACAGTTTCTAAACTAGGAGGTTCGGTTAGCCGAGAAGGCAAGTACGACCTTACCTTTCTGCGAGAGGATGAAGACCCCGTCCTATCTCTTAGTCGCTTTTTTTCTTCTTTTGTTTCTTTTTCTCTTTCTTTTTTTTTGAATCCTGAGTTGTTTGTTTCTAGGTACAAAAAGCCTTAAGCAGCGCGAGCTATGAAGAGAAAACACCCTATAAATGCAAACCCAACGCCCGCTTCACCTCTTTATGGGAAAAATCAAACACCCCGAGTCCATAGGAAAAGTCCCCCCGGCATAGCACCTAAAATAATATACCCCAGACACGTAAGGAAACAATCCATGGAAACGTACAGGTAGAGAGACCCAAACCCTTAAGCAGGCTCCCCAAAACAAAAGAAACCGGCTGTTCGAAGACCAGAAACACTGGCCTGAGGGGGGTGGATAGGGGATCGGTCACATATGAAAACTCCAGTAGAGGGCCCACCGAAACCATGTTGTACGATCAGGCAGGTAATTAAATCAAGGCAAGGAGATGGCCAATAGCCAGGGAGGCAGTGCTATACCACGACTAGGCGTAACCGAGGAGGGGCCAACCAATCAGAAGGGTAGATGGGGAGCGCAGCCACCGGGCAGAGGGGATGCCAGCCAACGACGATTAGCAGTTGGGTGCCAGCCGGTGAGTAGCAGGAGGGTGCCAGCCGGTCATTAGCAATAGGGTGCCAGCCGGTGATGAGCAGTAGGGTGCCAGCGGGTGATTAGCAATAGGGTGCCAGCCGGTGATGAGCAGCAGGGTGCCAGCCGGGGAAAGGATGGTAGCAGTACGGTGCAAGCGGACAGAACCGGCAGGAGGAGAGAGCAAGGATCGCGAACAAGCTAGCCGCAGCCGACAAACAGGCCATACCAAGAGGTTTTGGGACGACGACGAAACCGCGCGAGACCGTGATGTTACTAACCGACGCTTTCCCCATCAGAGGTACAAGCCCAGCAAGCCGGGGCCTACTTCGACCGAGAGTCCGACACTGTAACGCCGACCGTGAGCGTAGCGAGAAGCTTTCCGACCTTGCAAAATCCTCAGCGAGGTGCGAAGGAAGTGCGGGGTAAGGGGGAGAACCAAACATCATGAGCGGGTGTCAACGATGAACGGGAACAAGAACCCCAAGGAGGGGAGGCAGGCCTGCCTCAGGAGAGGAGGGTAGATGGCTTAACTTCAACCCCTAGGCAGTAGCCATGATGGGGGAAGAGAGGTGGGTGGGGGAAAGTGACGATGATTTCCCGTGGTGTTGAGATTTCAATCGCCGGAGGTGGAGGAGAGATGGTTCGTGGCCTATCGCTTGGATCTTGTTTTCTTTTTTTTTTGTAATCATCCGTTCATTGTTTTTAGGTACAAAAGCCTCATGCAGCGCTAGCTATGGAGAAAACAAAACCTATAAATCAAAAACATAAACATAAGAAAGTCACGGCACCAATAAGTTATCCACTATCAGGCAGGTTTCTCCTCCGCCGGGCCATCGGCCACATATAACAAGGAAAGCACAAACTAACAATTTCGTTGTCTCAAAGGGAAATTTTCTCATAAGGTAAAGAAAAGAAACCCAATGACCCTATACCTCAGCCAACGCAAAAACACGAAAAACCGAGGGGGGGCACCCTGGGGGGTGAGAGAGAGAACGGGGGGGAAGAGGGTGGAGTGGTGGGTGGGAAGATCGTGGGGGGACATCCCATGGAGGTGACGCCTATGAAGGTGGCGAGTCTTTTTAGCAGCGGGAGGGATGACCAGAGTGGGGCTTCGGGACGGACATCAGTAACCCCAAGGAAGAGGCGTGACCTGCTGTGCTGTCTCGAGGGACAGGATAGGATGGCGTGCTCGAAGGTTTCAGGTTTCAAGCCGCAGCGGGGGCAGGAGGTATCGGTATCGGGGGACGTCCAGGGTGCGTGGTCGGCCAGGTAACTCTTTCCGGCTCTCATCTCGTGGATTCTCCCAGCCACGAACTTGCCCAAGCCGATGAAAGGCCTCGGGTGCAGCTCGGGAAGGTGCTGGTAGTACCCCGGGGTCGGGAAAAGGGAGGCCCACTCCTTGAGGAGTGTTTCTCTTACCCTCTTCTTCAAGGCGGAGTAAGTGCTGTCCATCCGGCACTGGGGCGGGAGGACGGGGGTAGGGCACACCAGGTGTGAGTTGATCATGGGCATCCAGGACAGCCCGCAGGTGAAGGGTATAGTCTTGTGAGCCACCGCGTCCACCGGTAGGTGGTTTCTTATCGGTGGGACAGGACAGGGCGTCTTCCAGTGTAGGGGGACGTATCGGGACGATAGGCCTCTGGTTATGGCCCGCGAGGAGTCAGGTGCCCGCTGGACCGAGAGCGAGGGGAACGAGTGGTGAAGTCTGGCTGTTCCTGGGTTCAAGCTAGGGGGGGAACAGACAACCCTGAGGGCCGCCAGCCTCTGTCGGTGGGCGATCAGGAGGGAGATGGGTGGGAGGCAGGATTCCACCGAGAGTATCACGGTGGGCGTAGCCGAGAAGCAGTTTGTGGTCCACCTTTGGACCTTGCGCCAGAATGTATCTAGGCGTGTCGTTGTTCCCACGCGGGGTGTGAACAGATCCGCGCCATAGAGTAGGATGGGGGCCATCAACGATGTTGCGAGTCTGTGGCATAGGTAGGGTGGGAGGCCCGCACCGGGCGGACTGAGGCGACAAATTAGGGCGAACGCACCCTGGGCAAGGGCCAGGCGCCGCGAGAAGTTTGCAGCGGGGTCAAGGGCCGGAGTGAACCATTACCCGAGCCATCGAAGAGAGTTGCCGGGGTGAATCATTTCCCCTTTGATTTGAATAGGTGAGACGGACTTTGGCGACTTCCTCTGGCTGGGGGTCCTCCAATGTATCAATTCCGTTTTTGCGACCAAGAAGGAGACGCCTAGGCGTGACGCCTTTCTTTCAAGCCTGGCGAATAGATCCTGGAGCCGGCGGATGTTACCACGGTAGGAAAGGGAGGCCACTGTGAGGGCAAAGTCGTCCCCATACGAGATCATCAGACCCCGAGGGATCCCGAAATGTAGTGGCGCAACGTAGAGGAGAAAGAGGAGTGAGGAGATCGGAGAGCCCTGCGGGGCGCCGACGTTGACGGGGGCTGGGGTCCCGGGTGCCCCTTCGAAAACAAGGGTGCAGCTTCGTTCTCCCAATAAAGACGAAACCCAGGAAACCAGATTGGGGGGTATCCCCCCTTCCGTAATGATCCAGGCCAATGTTTTGTTGTCGACGTTGTCAAAACCTGCTTTAATGTCCAGAAACAGGGAGGAAACCTTAAGACGGGGCCTCTGCAGGGTTCTGACGTCGTTGGTGAGGGAGAGGCACGCGTCGTAGCTGGTGAGCCCAGGGAGCGAATCGCATTGGTTGGGGTGCAGCAGCCCTCTGAGTCGGGCTGCCGCGAGTAGGCGGGCTGCTATGATCCTCTCGAGGACCTTCGAGATTGTGCGTATCAGGACAATTATCCTGAAGGAGGAGGGCGACTGGTAGGAGGGCTTTCCCGGCTTGTCATGTACCACACCGTTCGACCCTTTCAGCGACGCGGGGTGGTACCCCAGGAGGACCAGCGGGGCAAGTATATTGAGGAGGATTGAGGGGTTGATCTTGTTGACCTGTTTCCAGGTGGAGTAGGGTATCCCGTCCGGGCCCGGGGCCGAGGTCGGGGAGCACTTGGAGAGAGCCGCAGCTATCTCGTCTGTCGTTAGGCGGGGTGCCGACTTGTTTGGCCTAAGCCTAGGTGGCGCGGAGAAGGGTTCCTTAGGGGGGAAGAAGTGTTCCAGAAGGACATTGTTCATTTGTTGTAGGGTCTCCGCCCCTGGCAGGGAGGGGAAGAGCGGCTGGGCACGTCCGTAGGCGAACCTCTTAGCCGTCCAAAGGCTCTGGGGAGTGGGGGCCAGCAGAAAAGAGGACCCGTGTTTGTTCTTAGCGGCCTTGATTGCCTTGAAATACCCCGCCTTTGAGGTTCCGGCAACTTCTCGCATGAGTGGGGTGTCGTGCTTTCTGGCCGGTCTAGCGGCCTTGTGATACTCACGACGGAGGACAGACAGGTGGGGGGTCCACCAAGGTTTGGAGTGATGGGAGGGCCTGAATACTGGCGTGTGCTCTTTGAGGAGAGCTACCAGACAGTTGAGCGATTCTGACATCCATTCGTCCAGTTGCTGGCGGGTGGGACAGGACGGTGCGTCCGGGACCCTGAAACCCTTAATAATCGGTTCCAGGATTACCCAGTCGGTGTCTGCCCAACGCGGGCGCAGGGGTTTCTGGTTCAGAGAGGGCGAGGCGAGTGTAATCGTTATGGGTACGTGGTCGGAACCTGTTGAGGGGAGGGAGGCTTCGCAACTCTTAATTAGTGGAAGGAGGGGGGGGCTTGGAAAGGCTAGATCTATGACCGAAGGGCGAGCTTTGCCCACTAAGGGAAACCTTGTGTACTCGCCAGGGGGGTTAAGGAGGGCGAAGCCGGACTCTGCCGCTTTCTCGAAATAGGGAGTCGAGGACGAGATCTCCCGATGTGAGAAGTGCCGTAAAGGGTCCGAGAGGGGGTTGTGGATGTTGAGGTCTCCCAAGACTAGGAGGGGAAACCCAAGATCGGGGAAAAGAACTTCTTGTGAAACGGAGTTAACTCTGTGGTTGGTAGTGTTGGTGGAGTAAGCATTGATAATTCTGAATGAGAGGAAGGCGGTGCCGAAAAGACGCTCATTGGAGGTGATGTCGAGGGCGATCACATCGTCCACCTCCCTAAACCTGGGGAGCACCGTGTAATTGGAAAGAAAAGACATATGAACGTAGGCAGCCACTCGCGGCTTGCTAACCCGGGGAAAGAAGGACTTGAAACCATTGAAAGAAGGAAGGTGAGCCTTGTTGACAGGTGGATCCTGCAAAAGAACAATCGAGGGGTAAGTGGTCGCCTCTTTTAACGACTCAAACAAGGAAAGAAAAACATTCCAGCTCCCAAGGCAGTTATGTTGAATGATGGAAAGAAACGCAGGGGCAGGGACCGGCCTTTGCCCTAGGGGGGGGGGCATGGGTTGATTATTCATTTTCGGGACGAACCCGACGAGTCAAGGGGGCAGGGGAAGGGCTTGGCTCCTCCAGGGGGAGAGGACCACCGAAACCGTGAGTAGTGCCAGGACGCATGGAGTGTCCAGCTGGGGGAGGTTGCCTGGGGGTTACGAGGTCCACCTCATGGGGACCCGCCCTGGTCGGGGGAGTAGTGGGTGCTTGGTCGCCATCGACTGCCAAATCCATGGGGTCTTGACCGGTTGGGGCGGGGGCTGGCGAGTTGGTTCTGGTGGGGACAGGCGGGGGAGGTCGAGCCGCACATTCCCTGAATGTGGCAGTGTGGTCACCACCGCAGTTACAGCAATGGGGGGGCGAGGTCGGACAACAGGACGGGACTGGCTTATTGTTCCGGCTCCTGGGGGAGGTTGGATTCTGGCATCTGTGAGCCGCGCGAGTATGATGAAGCGCACAAATGGGGCACGTGGGGTGGGTGGCGGGGCATCGTTGATGGGCGTGTCCGTATCTCCAGCAGTTGTTGCACTGGGTGGTTCTGGAGGAGGAGAAGGCAAGTTCGACCTTTCGTTTCTGTGAGAGGATGACGACCCCTGAAGTAAGGGTCGATACGTTCTGGGGGTCGACGGTGACAACCACCGAAGTGGCCTGGTTGGTTGCCCTAGAATCTCCGCTAGGGTTAAGGTACCTGGCTGAGAGAATCGGGGTCGCTTTGTCGTTGAGGATTGCTTGCCGGATATATGGGAACAGTTCCTCTTCATCCTGGGGGAGGAAATGTAGGGGGAGGCCGTGAATGGCTAGTTGAACGGCAGTAGGGGCGAGAACGAGGGTGCACCAGGGGTTTTCACCTACTGGGAAAGACTGATTGAGGGCCCTGGTGATGGAGTCGAAGTAGGGGGCGTACGAGGCTGCGGGGGTGGCTTTGTCGGTGACTGTCAGGGAGACTGAGCCCCGGGGGTTGACAGTAGCGGAGAATCCAAGCGAGAGGAGGCAGTTTGATTCGCAGAGGACGCGAGTGGCGATGTCAGGAAAAGTAGCGGCAATGGTGAGAGCGTCTGGGTGAGGGGAAGGGGACTGGCGAGGAGCAAAGAAGCGTCGTTGGGCACCTGGAAGGGATGGCGGCCCCTTTTTAACAGGAGGGGCCGTCGTACTCGCAACAAGTTGGGGGGAAGGAGGCTTCCCAGCTTTGCTTTTGCCCTTGCCGCCGGAGCCTGAGCCGGAGGCAGCTTGCGCATAGGAGGGGGAGGGGTGTACGTCAGGGTGGAGGTGGCCTCGGGTGAAGGAGTCATGGTCGTACCTTCCCTTCCGGAATTCCCCAGCTTCGTATGAGTTCGGATAGAGCCTGGCATACTTCTCGGGGTCACCGAACGCCTTGCCAAGCCTCGTATCGTAGAATGGTATGAGGTATTTAGGGTCGTCAGCCGCGGCTGAGGGAGGTGTGGGTGGTGCACGCGCCTTGTCTTTTCCCTTCCTTGAAGGGAGGGGTCCGGCAGTTGGCGGGGGTTGGGGCTTTCTCTGTGGGGGGGGGGCCGGAACCAGGGGGGCAGGGGTCGGGGCTGACACACGATGTGACAGGTCGCGTATGGATGCTTGGAGATGGGCGATCCCCAGGGCGTTTGTTGTTCTTGGGCGTTGGGGAGGTTCCCGAGTTGGGAGGAGATGTCATGGAGCTCCTCCCTGAGGTTCTCGTTTTCCTCCGAGATGGTTGCGACCGCCTGGGTTACCCTGCTCAGCTCATGTGAGACGGTCCCCAGGCCCGGGTCGAGCTGGGAGACGAGAACGATCGTGATCGATTCGATGGGGAGGGCGCCCGCCTGCGCATCTGCGCTGAGGTCCGGGAAGTCTAGGTTGCTGAGCCGGAGAGCACTTCTGGCCTGAGCGAGTTGCCTTATCATGAACTCGATGGGGTGATCGGTCGAGGGGGTTCCTGAACGCGACGGGAGGGGAGAGTTGAGGGCTGAGAGCCTACCGAAGGCTGGGTTCGCTGGGGGGAGGTTGTGTGGGTTGGCCATGGCGACGAGGAGTTGAGGAAAAGTTGGTGAGGGGTTTGATCCGGACGCAAAGCGGGGTAAAGTTGAGATTGTATGTGAAATGTAGGGGCGGGGAAGAAGTGGGCGAGAAGCGTGTCCTGTCTCTTGGTCGCTTTTTTTTCTTTTTTTGTAATCATGCGTTCATTGTTTTTAGGTACAAAAAGCCTCATGGAGCACTAGCTATGGAGAGAACAAAACCTATAAATCAAAAACATAAACATAAGAAAGTCACGGCACCAATAAGTATCCACTATCGCGCAGGTTTCTCCTCCGCTGGGTCATCGGCTACATGTAACAAGGAAAGCACAAACTAACAGCTTAGTCGTCTAGAAAGGAAAGCCTACATAAGACAAAGGAGAGAAACCCAACGACTCTATACCTCAGCTAACGAAAAAAACGCGAAAAACCGGAGGGGGCACCCTGGGGGGTGAGAGAGAGAACGGGGGGGAAGAGGGGGGAGTGGCGGGACCTGCTGTGCTGTCTCGAGGGGCAGGATAGGATGGCGTGCTCGAAGGTTTCAGGTTCCAGGCCGCAGCGGGGGCAGGAGGTATCAGCCTCGGGGGACCTCCAGGTCGGGTCGGCGGCCAGGTAACTCTTCCTGGCTCTCATCTGGTGGATTCTCTCGGCCACGAACTTGCCCAAGCCAATGAAAGGCCTCGGGTGCAGTGCTGGAGGGTGCTGGTGGTACCCCGGGGTCGGGAAAAGGGAGGCCCACCCCTCGAGGAGTGTCTCTCTTACCCTCATCTTCAGGGCGGAGTAAGTGCTGTCCATCAGGGACTGCTGCGGGAGGAAGGGGGTAGGGCACACCAGGTGTGAGTTGATCATGGGCATCCTAGACAGCCCGAAGGTGAAGGGTATAGTTCGGTGAGCCACCGCGTCCACCGGTAGGTGATTCCTTATAGGTGGGACAGGACGGGGCGTTCTCCAGTTTAGGGGGAGGTATACATATGATAGGCCTCTGGTTATGGCCCTCGAGGAGTCAGGTGCCCGATGGACCGAGAGCGAAGGGAATGAGGGGTCAAGGCGGGCTGTCACTGGGTTAACGCTAGGGGGGGAGCAGACAACCCTGAGGGCCGCCAGCCTTTGCCGGTGGGCGATCAGGAGGGAGACTGGTGGGAGGCAGGATTCCACCGAGAGTATCCCGGTGGGCGTAGCCGAGAAGCAGTTTGTGGTCCACCTTTGGACCTTGCGCCAGAATGTATCTAGGCATGTCGTTGTTCCCACGCTGGGTGTGAACAGATCCGCGCCATAGAGCAGGATGGGGGCAATCAACGATGTTGCCAATCTGTGGCATAGGTAGGGGGGGAGGCCCGCACCCGGTGGACTAAGGCGACAAATTAGGGCGAACGCACCTTGGGCAAGGGCCAGGCGCCGCGAAAGGTGTGCAGCGGGGTCAAGGGCCGGAGTGAACCTGTACCCGAGCCATCCAACAGAGTTGCCGGGGTGAAACAGTTCCCCTTTGATTTGAATAGGTGAGACGCAGTTCGGCGAGTTTCTCTGGCTGGGGGTTCTCCAAAGTATTAGTTCCGTTTTTGCGACTGAGAAAGAGACGCCTAGGCGTGACGCCTTTCTCTGAAGCCTGTCGAATAGATCCTGGAGCCTGTGGATGTTGCCACGGTAGGAAAGGGAGGCCACAGTAAGGGCGAAGTCGTCCACATACGAGATCATGACACCCCGAGGGATCCCGAAATGTCGTGGCGCAAGGTAGAGAAGAAAGAGGAGTGGGGAGATCTCAGCGCCCTGGGGGGCGCCTACGTTGACCGGGGCTGGGGTCCCAGGGGCCCCTTGGAAGACTAGGGTGCAGCTTCGTTCACCCAGAAAGGACGAAACCCAGGAAACGAGGTAGGGGGGTATCCCGCGTTCCCTAAGGATCCGGGCCAATGTTTTGTTGTCGACGTTGTCGAATCCTGCTTTTATGTCCAGGAACAGGGAGGAGACCTTGAGGAGGGGCCTCTGCAGGGTTCTGACGTCGTTGGTGAGGGTGAGGCACGCGTTCTAGGTGCTGAGCCCAGGAAGCGAACCGCATTGGTTGGGGTGCAACAGCCCTCTGAGTCGGGCTGCCGCAAGTAGGCGGGCTGCAATGATCCTCTCGAGGACCTTCGAGATTGTGTGTATCCGGACGATTATCCTGAAGGAGGAGGGCGACTCGTAGGAGGGCTTCCCCGGCTTGTCAAGTACCACGCCGTTCGAGCCTGTCAGCGATGCTGGGTGGTATCCCCGAAGGACCAGAGGGGCAAGTATTTGGAGGAAGATTGACGGGTTGATCTTGTTTACCTGTTTCCAGGTGGAGTAGGGTATCCTGTCCGGGCCCGGGGCGGAGGTCGGGGAGCACTTGGAGGGAGCCGCAGCTGTCTCGTCTGTCGTTAGGGGGGGTGCCGACTTGTTTGGCCTAAGCCTGTCCTATCTCTTGGTCGTTTTCTTTTTTTCTCTTTTTTTGTAATCTTGCGTTATTTGATTCTAGGTACACAAAGCCTTATGCAGAGCTAGCCATGAAGAGAAAAAAACCTATAAATGCAAACCCACCGCCCGCTTCACCTCTTCATGGGAAAAATCAAACACCCCGAGTCCATAGGAAAAGTCCCCCCTGCCTAGCACCTAAGATAATATACCCCAGACCCGTATGGAAACAATACATAGAAACGTACAGGTAGAAAGACCCAAACCTTTCCGCAGGCTCCCCAAAACAAAAAAAAGCGACGGCTGCGCTAAGGCCCTTTCGGGGCCTGATGGAGAGGATTGATGATCGGCGACATAGGAAAACTCCAGTAGAGGGCCCACCGCAACCATGATGTACGGTCAGGCAGGTCATTACATCGATCCAAGGCTTTGGACAAAGCCACGGAGGCAGTGCTATACCACGCCTAGGCGTAACCGAGGAGGGGCCAACCGATCGGAAGGGTAGATGGCGAGCGGAGCCACGGGGCAGAGGGGATGCCAACCACCGACGATGAGGAGTAGGGTGCCAGCCGGTGAGTAGCAGTAGGGTGCCAGCCGGTGGGGAGCAGTAAGGTGCCAGCTGGGGAGGTGGATTAGCAGTAAGGTGACGGCTTATGGGGCAGTACGGTGCCAGCGGACGGAACCGGGAGGGGGGTAGAGGAAGGATCGCGAGCGGGCTAGCCACCACCGACAAATGGGCCATAGCAAGGGCTTTTGGGAAGACGACGAGACCGGGACGAGACTGCGATCTTACTAACCGAGGCTTTCCCCATCAGAGGTACAAGCCCAGCAAGCCGGGGCCTACTTCGACCGAGAGTCCGACACTGTAACGCCGACCGTGAGCGTAGCGAGAAGCTTTCCGACCTTGCAAAATCCTCAGCGAGGTGCGAAGGAAGTGCGGGGTAAGGGGGAGAACCAAACATCATGGGTGGGTGTCAACGATGAACGGGAACAAGAACCCCAAGGAGGGGAGGCAGGCGTGCCTCAGGAGAGGAGGGTAGATGGCTTAACGTCAACCCCTAGGCAGCAGCCATGATGGGGGAAGAGAGGTGGGTGGGGGAAAGTGACGATGATTTCCCGTGGTGTTGAGATTTCAATCGCCGGAGGTGGAGGAGAGATGGTTCGTGTCCTATCTCTTGGTCGTTTTTCTCTTTTTTTTTTTCTTTTTTTTTGTAATCATGCGTTCATTGTTTTTAGGTACAAAAAGCCTCATGCAGCGCTAGCTATGGAGAGAACAAAACCTATAAATCAAAAACAAATAACAAAGGAAAGTTACAGCACCAGTTAAATATCCACTATCGCGAAGGTTTCTCCTCCGCCGGGCCATCGGCCACATATAACATGGAAAGCACTACTAACAATTTAGTCGTCTAGAAAGGAAAGCCTACGTAAGACAAAGGAAAGAAACCCAGCGACCCTATACCTCAGCCAACGAAAAAACACGAAACACCGGGGGGGGCAGCCTGGGGGGTGAGAGAGAGAATGGGGGGGAAGAGGGGGGGGTGGTGGGAGGGAACATCGTGGGGGGAAATCCCGTGGAGATTACGCCTATGAAGGTGGCGAGTCTTTTTAGCAGCGGGAGGCATGACCAGAGTGGGGCATCGGGACCGACATCAGTAACGCCGTGGAGGAGGCGCGATCTCCTGTGTTGTCTCGAGGGGCAGGAAAGGATAGCCTGCTCGAAGGTTTCAGGCTCCAAGCCGCATCGGGGGCAGGAGGTCTCGGCGTCGGGTGACCTCCAGGTTGGGTGGGCGGCCAGATAACCTTTCCCGGCTCTCATCTGGTGGATCCTCCCGGCGACAAACTTGCCCAAGCCCATAAAGGGCCTCGGGTTTAGTGCGGGAGGGTGTAGGTAGTACCCCGGGGTCGGGCAAAGGGAGGCCCACTCCTCGAGGAGTTTCTCCCTTACCCTCTTCTTCAGGGCTGAGTAGGTGTTGTCCATTAGGGGCTGGGGCGGGAGGATGGGGGTGGGGCACACAAGATGGGATTTGATCGTGGGCATCCTTGATAGCGGGAGAGTGAAGGGAATTGTCCGATGCGCCACCGCGTCCACCGGCAGGTGGTTCCTTATCGTGGGGACCGGGCGGGGCGTTTCCCAGTGTAGGGGTCGGTAGACGGATGATAGGCCTCTGGTTATGGCCCGCGAGGAATCAGGCGCCCGATGTGTCGAGAGCGAAGGGAACGAGGGGTGGAGACGGGCTGTTGCCGGGTTCAAGCTGGGAGGGGGGCAGACCACCCTGAGCGCCGCCAGCCTCTGCCGGTGGGTGATCAGGAGGGAGACATGGGGAAGGCAGGACTCCACCGAGAGTATCCCGGCGGAGGTAGCAGAAAAGCAGTTTGTGGTCCACCTTTGGACCTTGCACCAGAACGTATCTAGGCGGATCGTCGTTCCCACACTGGGTGTGAACAGGTCCGCGCCGTAGAGAAGGATAGGGGCGACCAGAGATGTAGCCAGTCCGTGGCACAGGAAGGGGGGGGAGGCCCGCACCGGGCGGACTAAGTCGGCGAATGAGAGCCAACGCCCCCTGGGCCAGGGCCAGGCGGCGCGAGTAATGTGCAGCGGGGTCAAGGGCCGGAGTGAACCAATACCCTAGCCACCGAACTGAGTTGCCAGGGTGAAACAATTCCCCCTTGATTTGGATAGGTGCGACGCACTTCGGTGAGTGCCTCTGGCTGGGGGTCCTCCAATGTATCAGTTCTGTTTTCGTGACCGAAAAGCAGACGCCCTCCTCTCAAGCTTGTCGAATAGTTCTTGGAGCCGGCGGATGTTGCCACGGAAGGAAAGGGAGGCCACTGTGAGGGCGAAGTCGTCCACGTACGAAATCATCAGACCACGGGGGATCCCGAAATGTAGCGGCGCGACGTAGAGAAGAAAGAGGAGCAGAGAGATCGGAGAGCCTTGGGCGGCGCCGAAGTTGACTGGGGCTAGGGTTCCCAGTGCCCCTTGGAAAATTAGGGTGCCGCTCCGTTCCCCTAAGAAGGATGAAACCCAGGAAACCAGGTATGGGGGTATCCCGCCTTCCCTCAGGATTCGGGCCAGAGTGTTGTTGTCGACGTTGTCGAACCCGGCTTTTATATCCCAGAACGGGGAGGAGACCTTGAGACGGGGCCTCTGCAGGGTTTTGACGTCGTTGGTGAGGGTGAGGCACGCATCGTAGGTGCTGAGCCCTGGAAGCGAACCACATTGGTTGCGGTGCAACAGCCCTCTGAGCCGGGCTGCTGCAAGTAGTCGTGCTGCTATGATCCTCTCGAGGACCTTCGAAACTGTTCGGATCAGGACGATAATCCTGAAGGAGGAGGGGGATTCATAGGAGGGCTTCCCTGGCCTGTCGAGTACCACACCACCCGAGCCCTTCAGCGCCGCGGGGTGATACCCCAGGAGGACCAGCGGGGCAAGTATGTGTAGGAGGATCGAGGGGTTGATCTTGTTGACCTGTTTCCAGGTAGAGTATGGTATCCCGTCCGGGCCTGAGGCCGAAGTCGGGGAGCACTTGGAGAGAGCAGCGGCTATCTCGTCTGTCGTCAGGGGGGGTGCCGACCTATTTGGTCTGAGCCTAGGTGGCGGGGAGAAGGGTTCCTTAGGGGGGAAGAAGTGATCCAGAAGGACACTATTCATTTGTTGTGGGGTCTCGGCCCCTGGGAGGGAAGGGAAACGTGGTTGGGCGCGGCCGTAGGCGAACCTCTTGGCCGTCCAAAGGCTCTGGGGGGTGGCAGTCAGCAAAAAGGAAGACCAGTGTTTGTTTTTCGCGGCCTTGATTGCCTTGAAATACCCCGTCTTGGAGGTGCCGGCAACTTCCCGCATGTGTGGTGTGTCGTGCTTTCTGGCCGTCCTAGCGGCCTTGTGGTACTCACGTCGAAGGACACACAGGTGGGGGGACCACCAAGGCTTGGAGTGTTGGGAAGGCCTGGATACTGGCGTGTGTTCCTTGAGGAGGGCCACCAGACGGTTCAGGGATTCTGACATCCATTCGTCCAGCTGTAGGGGGGTTGGGCATGGGGGTGCGGCCGGGACCTTGAAGCCCTTAACGATTGGGCACAAGGCTTCCCAGTGCGTGTCCGCCCAACGCGGGCGCGGTGGTTTTTAGTTCAGGGAGGGTGCGGCGAGGGTTATTGTTATTGGTATGTGGTCGGAGCCTGTTGAGGGGAGGGAGGCTTCGCAACTTTTAACTAGGGGGAGGAGGGGGGGGTTTGCAAAGGCGAGATCTATTACCGAGGGGCGAGCGTTTCCCGCCAAGGGGAACCTTGTGTGCTCACCTGGGGGATTGAGGAGGGCCAAACCGGACTCTGCCGCTTTCTCAAAGTAGGGGGTCGAAGACGAAATCTCCCGGTTCGAGAAGTGTCTCAGAGGGTCCGAGAGGGGGTTGTGGATGTTGAGGTCCCCCACAACCAAGAGGGGGAACCCAAGATCGGGGAAAAGAACTTCTGGTGAAACGGAGTAGACCCTATGGTCCAAAGTGTTGGTGGAGTAAGCATTAATGACCCTGAATGAGTGGAAGGCGGTGCCAAAAAGAGGTCCATCGGAGGAGACGTCGAGGGCGAGGACATCGTCAAGACCCTTAAACCTCGGGAGCACCGTGTAGTTGGAAAGAAAAGACATATGAAGGTAGGCAGCCACACGTGGCCTCCTAACCGGGGGAAAGAAAGACTTAAAGCCATTAAAGGAAGGGAGGTGAGCCTTGTTGACAGGTGGATCCTGTAAGAAAACTATTGAAGTATAGGTGGTCGCTTCTTTGAACGACTCAAACAAGGAAAGAAAAACATTCCAGCTCCCAAGGCAGTTATGTTGAATGATTGAAAGAAAAGCCGGGGCGGGGGCTAGCCCCTGGCCTAGGCGAAGAGGGATTGGACGACTATTGATTACCGGGACGAACCCGACGATGGCGAGGAGCAGGGGAAGGGCTTGGCTCCTCCAGGGGGAGAGGACCACCGAAACCGTGAGTAGTGCCAGGACGCCTAGACGGTCCAGCAGGGGGAAGTTGCCTGGGGGTCTCTAGGTCCACCTCAAGGGGACCCGACCCAGACCGGGGAGTAGCGGATGTTTGACCCCCAGGGACCGCCAGATCCATGGGGTCTTGACCTGTTGGGTTGGGGGCTGGCGTGTTGGTTCTGGTTGGGACAGGTGGGGGAGGTCGAGCTGGACACTCCCTGAAGGTGGCAGTGTGGTCACCACCGCAGTTACAGCAGTGGGGGGGCGAGGTCGGACAACAGGATGGGATTGGCTTATTGTTCCCGTTCCTGGGGCATGTTGGATTCAGGCAGCTGTGAGCCGCGCGAGTATGATGAAGCGCACAAATGGGGCACGTGGGGTGGGTGGCGGGGCATCGTTGATGGGCGTGTCCGTATCTCCAGCAGTTCTTACACTGAGAGGTTCTGGAAGAGGAGAAGGCAAGTTCGACCTTGCGTTTCTGTGACAGGATGACAACCCCGGAAGTGAGGGCCGATACGTTCTGGGGGTCGACTGTGATAACCACCGCAGTGGCCTGCTTGGTCTCCCTAGAATCTCGGCTAGGGTTAAGGTACCTGGCTGAGAGAATCTGGGTCGCTTTGTCGTTGAGGATTGCTTGCCGGAGATATGGGAAGAGTTCCTCTTCATCCTGAGGGAGGAAACGTAGGGGAAGGCCGTGTATGGCTAGTTTAACGGCAGTTGGGGCGAGGACTAGGGTGCACGAGGGGTTTTCACCTACTGGGAAGGACTGATTGAGGGCCCTGGTGAGGGAGTTGAAATAAGGGGTGTACGAGGCAGCAGGGGTAGCTTTGTCTGTGACTGTCAGGGAGACGGAGCCACGGGGGTTGACAGTAGCGGAGAAGCCAAGAGGGAGGAGGCAGTTCGATTCGCGAAGGACGCGGGCGGCGATGTCAGGAAAGGTAGCGGCAATCGTTAGAGCGTTCGGGTGTGGGGAAGGAGACTGACGAGGAGCAAAAAAGCGTCGTTGGGCACCTGGGAGGGAAGGCGGCCCCTTTTTAACAGGAGGGGCCGTCGTACTCGCAACTAGTTGGGGGGCAGGAGGCTTCCCAGCTTTGCTTTTGCCCTTGCCGCCCGTACCTGAGCCCGAGGCTGCTTGTGCATCGGAGGGGGAGGGGTGTACGTCAGGATGGAGGTGGCCTGGGGTGAAGGAGTCAAGGTCGTACCTACCCTTCCGGAATTCCCCAGCTTCGTATGAGTTGGGATAGAGCTTGGCGTACTTCTCGGGGTCACCGAATGCCTTGCCAAGCTTCGTATTGTAGAATGGTATGAGGTATTTAGGATCGTCAGCCGCGGCTGAGGGAGGTGTGGGTCGTGCACGGGCCCTTTCTTTCCCTTTCCTCGAAGGGGGGGGGCCGGCAGTTGGAGGGGGTTGGGTATTTCTTTGTGGAGGGGGGGGCATTGCCAGGGGTGCAGGGGTCGGGGCTGACACACGATGTGACAGGTCACGTATGGATGCTGGGAGATCGGCGATCCCCGGGGGGGTGTTCTGTTCTTGGGCGTGGGGGAGGTTCGCCAGCTGAGAGGAGATGTCGTGGAGCTCCTCCCTGAGGTTCTCGTTTTCCTCGGAGATGGTTGCGACCGCCTGGGTTACCCCGCTCAGCTCATGTGAGACGGTCACCAGGCCCTGTACTAGCTGGGAGAGGAGAACGATCGTGATGGACTCGATGGGGAGGGTGCCGGCCTGCGCATCTGAGCTTAGGTCCGGGAAGTCTTGGTTGTTGAGCCTGAGGGCGTTCCTCGCCTGAGCGAGCTGCCTCATCATGAACTCAATGGGGTGGTCGGTAGAGGGGGTTCCCGAACGCGATGGAAGCGGGGAGTTGAGGGCAGAGAGCCTACCAAAGGCTTCGTTCCCTGGGGGGAGGTTGTGGGCACTCGCCATGGCGGCTAGCAGGCGAGGAAAAAGTGGGAGAGGGGTTTGATCCGGACGCCAAGCGGGGTAGAGTAGAGAATTGTGTGTGAAATGTGGGGGGGGGGAAGAAGTTTGCGACAAGCGTGTCCTATCTCTTGGTCATTTTTTCATTTTTTCATTTTCTTTTTTTGTAATCAAATCGTTATTATGTTTAAAGGTACAAAAGACTCATGCAGCGCTAGCTATGGAGATAAAAAACCTATAAGCAAACGTCTTCCCGCCCGCTTCACCTCGTCATAGGAAAAATCAAACCCCCCGAGACCATAGAAGAAACTTCCCCCGCCTAGCACCTAAGACTCGCACCTCAGACACGTAGGGAAACAACTCATAGAAACGTACAGGAGAGAGACCCAAACCCTTCAGCAGGCCCCCTGGTAACACTAAGAAAAGAATCAAGGAAACGCCTAGATATAACTACTATTGCCAATATGCCTAACCAAATGGCCCCGCGGCTAGTCGCCGGAAGGGGCAGGCCGGTTCACGGTCGGGACTGACCGGAGGATGGCGACGCGTCGGCGTTTAGGAGAGACCAAGGAGGCAGTGCAATACCATGATCAACCGTAACCTAAGCGAGGTTTGCGACCGTAGAGTAAATCGCAGGAGGGAGAGAGGCAGGTGGGCGAGCGGAGCCACCGGGCAGAGGGGGTGCCAGCCAACGACGATGAGCAGTAGGGTGCCAGCCGGTGAGTAGCAGTAGGGTGCCAGCCAGCGGGGGGGGAGCAGTAGGGTGCCAGCCAGAGGGGGGGGAGCAGTAGGGTGCCAGCCGGGGGGGGTTTTTTAGCAGTAAGGTGCCAGCTTATGGGGCAGTACGGTGCCAGCGGACGGAACCGGGAGGGGGGTAGAGGAAGGATCGCGAGCGGGCTAGCCACAACCGACTAACGGGCCATAGCAAGGGCTTTTGGGGCGACAGCGAAACCGAGCGGGACCGTGATGTTACTAACCGAAGCTTTCCCCATCAGAGGTACAAGGCCAGGAGAACCGAAGCCTTACTTTGACCGAGAGTCCGGACGCCATACCGCCGACCGTGAACGAAGGGAGAAGCTTTCCGACCGTGCAAAATGCTAAGCGAGGTGCAAAGCAAGTGCTGGGTAAAGGGGAGAACCGAACATCATGAGCTGGTGTCAACGATGAACGGGAACAAGAACCCCAAGGAGGGGAGGCATGCGTGCCCCAGGGGAGGAGGGAAGAAGGCTTAACGTCAACCCCTAGGCAGAAGCCATGATGGGGGAAGAGAGGTGGGTGGGGGAAAGTGACGATGATTTCCCGTGGTGTTGAGATTTCAATCACCGGAGGTGGAGGAGAGATGGTTCGTGGTCCTATCTCTTGGTCGTTTTTTTTTTCTTTTTCTTTTTTTCTTTCTTTTTCTTTTTTTTTAATCAAATTGTTATTATGTTTAAAAGTACAAAAGACTCATGCAGCGCTAGCTATGGAGATAAAAAACCTATAAGCAAACGTCATCCCGCCCGCCTCACCTCGTCATGGGAAAAATCAAACACCCCGAATCCATAGGAAAAGTCCCCCTCGCCTAGCACCTAAGATAATATACCCCAGACACGGAAGGAAACAATACATAAAAAAGTACAGGTAGAGAGACCCAAACCCTTCAGCAGGCTCCCCAAAACAAAAGAAACGAGGGCTGTTCTCGGGCCCTTTCGGGGCCCGGGGGAGAGGGTAGATGATCGCCGGCACGGGAAAACTCATAGGTTGAGGGCCCACCAAAAAACCATGATGTACGGTCGGGCAGGTCATTACATCGGTCCCAAGCGTTGGACAAAGCCACGGAGGCAGTGCTATACCACGACTAGGCGTAACCGAGGAAGGGCCGAACGATCGGAGGTGGAGAGAAGGGCGAGCGGAGCCACCGAGCACAGGGGATGCCAGCCAGGAAGGTGAGCAGTAGGGTGCCAGCCGGTGAGTGGCAGTAGGGTGCCAGCCAGAGGGGGGGCAGCAGTAGGGTGCCAGCCGGGGGAGGAGTTTTTAGCAGTAAGGTGCCAGCTTAAGGGGCAGTACGGTGCCAGCGGACGGAACCGGGAGGGGGGTAGAGGAAGGATCGCGAGCGGGCTAGCCACAACCGACAAACGGGCCATAGCAAGGGCTTTTGGGGCGACAGCGAGACCGAGCGAGACCGTGATGTTACTAACCGAAGCTTTCCCCATCAGAGGTACAAGCCCAACAGAACCGAAGCCTTACATTGACCGAGAGTCCGACACCGTAACGCCGACCGTGAGCGAAGCGAGAAGCTTTCTGACCGTGCAAAAGGCTAAGCGAGGTGTAAGGCAAGTGCGGGGTAAGGGGAAGAACCAAACATCATGAGCGGGAGTCAACGACGAACAGGAACGAGAACCCCAAGGAGGGGAGGCCGAGGCCACAGGGGAGGAGGGTAGATGGCTTAACGTCAACTCCTAGGCAGTAGCCATCGTGGGAGAAGAGAGGTGGGTGGGGGAAAGTGTTAGGTGGTAGCTTCGGCGTGAGGTATTCCGACAGCTAGGACCTTAATCGTAATTATATCGGAGAACTCGTTAAGAAGACACGAGTAATGTAGGCTAGATATAATAACTTGCTTCGAAATAGATCGTCGAAGTATTGGTAACGATATAAAAGTGTAGAATAACTTATTATATTGATAAGATCTCTTCTCCGTGCTTGTTGTGTCTAATAGCCGCAAAGATGCTTCGATATTTATATTCCGCGTCTGAGCAATCGCGGTATACATGCTAACTCTATACTAACTAAGTACCTTGCTCGCAACTCTGCGAACAGCACCTGAGTGCGAACACTCGTAGACCCTGAAACTCTTCTCCCACACCTTTTGCTCCCATAGCCAACTTATCGGTCTGGGCTTCCATTATTCCTGATGGTGTAGAGACCACGTCAGGTGTCAGCTCATCCGTTTATCCCTTGACAACAGTGGAAACGAATTATCTTGCCCTCGTGCTCGTCGAAGGTAGTCTAACTCGCTGGACAGAAGATGGCCATTCTTCTTTGGTTGGTTCCGTCGAGAATTCGGTATGCAACTGCATCTCGTATTCTTGTCTTCCGGCATTACACGACTTGTCCTCGGGATCGTACCTATAGGCATTTTCCCTCGGACTCCATCTTTTACCAACTTGTCCTCTGTGGATTCACCCGATCCACTTACTGGGCATAGTTACCGCCTTCATACTCTACACGACTTTGTAGGTACGAGGGGACTAACCTTTGTGCGAAACGTCCTGTCACTTTCGACCCACTCTTCCGACTGCCTGTCTTCAAGTGTCTGTATCTCTATGCGCCGTCGTCCGATTCACCTGCCTCCACTTGCATAAGGTGCCCGAAGGTCTCCCCTCATATATCCTGCGAACAGGATCCGGTCGGACGGACGGCCGCGACGTATACGGCGTTATAAGATGTGTTCCATTGATAGTGGTCTTTGGTGTTGGGACGCAACTACCCAGGTGGCCAGTGATGACGCGCCGTCGCAACGCCGGGGCTGGAGGGGGGTGTTATCTTTTTTCTTCGAGGTTGGTATGCGTCAAGGTAGGGTAACTTTGCCCGGTAAATCCTTACCGGGAGTCCGTGCACCTAACAGAAAGTGACGATGATTTCCCGTGGTGTTGAGATTTCAGTTGCCGGAGGTGGAGGAGAGCTGGTTTGTGTGGAGGAGAGATGGTTTGTGTGGAGGAGAGATGGTTCGTGTGGAGGAGAGATGGTTCGTGTCCTATCTCTTGGTCGCTTTTTTTTTCTTTTTTTTTTCTTTTTTTAATCAAATCGTTATTATGTTTAAAGGTACAAAAGACTCATGCAGCGCTAGCTATGGAGATAAAAAACCTATAAGCAAACGTCATCCCGCACGCTGCACCTCGTCATGGGAAAAATCAAACACCCCGAATCCATAGGAAAAGCCTCCCCCGCCTAGCACCTAAGATAATATACCCCAGACACGTAAGGAAACAATACATAGAAACGTACAGGTAGAGAGACCCAAACCCTTCAGCAGGCTCCCCAAAACAAAAGAAACGACGGCTGTTCTAAGGCCCTTTCGGGGCCTGGGTGAGAGGATAGATGATCGCCGACACGGGAAAACTCATAGATTGAGGGCCCACCAAAAACCATGATGTACGGTCGGGTAGGTCATTACATCGATCCCGAGCGTTGGACAAAGCCACGGAGGCAGTGCTATACCACGACTAGGCGTAACCGAGGAAGGGCCGAACGATCGGAGGGGGAGAGAAGGGCGAGCGGAGCCACCGATCAGAGGGGATGCCAGCCGGGAAGGTGAGCAGTAGGGTGCCTGCCGGTGAGTGGCAGTAGGGTGCCAGCCAGAGGGGGGGGAGCAGTAGGGTGCCAGCCGGAGGAGGGGTTTTTAGCAGTAAGGTGCCAGCTTAAGGGGCAGTACGGTGCCAGCGGACGGAACCGGAAGGGGGGTAGAGGAAGGATCGCGAGCGGGCTAGCCACAACCGACCAACGGGCCATAGCAAGGGCTTTTGGGGCGACAGAGAGGCCGAGCGAGACCGTGATGTTACTAACCGAAGCTTTCCCCATCAGTGGTACAAGCCAAGCAGAACCGAAGCCTTACTTTGACCGAGAGTCCGACACCGTAACGCCGACCGTGAGCGAAGCGAGAAGCTTTCCGACCGTGCAAAATACCAAGCAAGGTGCAAACCAAGTGCGGGGTAAGGGGAAGAAGCAAACATCATGAGCGGGAGTCAACGACGAACAGGAACGAGAACCCCAAGGAGGGGAGGCCGAGGCCACAGGGGAGGAGGGTAGATGGCTTAACGTCAACTCCTAGGCAGTAGCCATCGTGGGAGAAGAGAGGTGGGTGGGGGAAACTGACGATGATTTCCCGTGGTGTTGAGATTTCAATCGCCTGAGGTGGAGGAGAGATGGTTCGTGTCCTATCTCTTGGTCGTTCTTTTTTTTTTCTTTCTTTTTTTTGTAATCATGAGTTCATTGTTTTTAGGTACAAAAAGCCTCATGCAGCGCTAGCTATGGAGAGACCAAAACCTATAAATCAAAAACAACTAACAAAAGAAAGTCACGGCACCAGTAAATATCCCCTATCGCGCAGGTTTATCCTCCGCCGGGCCATTGGCCACATGTAACAAGGAAAGTACAACCAACAATTTAGTCGTCTAGCAAGGAAAGCCTACATAAAGCAAAGTAAGGAACAATAACCCAACGACCCTAAACCTCAGCCAACGAAAAAACACGAAAAACCGGAGGGGGTACCCTGGGGGGAGAGAGAGAAAGCGGGGGGGAAGAAGGGGGGGTGGCTGGCGGGAACATGGTGGGGGGGAATCCCGTAGAGGTTGCGCCTATGTAGGAGGCGAGCCTTTTTAGCAGAGGGAGGGACGACCAGAGTCGGGCCCCGGGACCGACATCAGAGACGCCGTGGAGGAGGCGCGACCTGCTGTGCTGTCTCGAGGGGCAGGATAGGATGGCGTGCTCGAAGGTTTCAGGTTCCAAGCAGCAGCGGGGGCACGAGGTGTCGGCATCGGGGGACCTCCAGGTCGGGTGGGCAGCCAGGTAACTTTTCCCGGCTCTCATCTGGTGTATTCTCCCTGCGACGAACTTACCCAAGCCCATGAAAGGCCTCGGTTGTAGCGCGGGAGGGTGTAGGTAGTACCCCGGGGTCGGGAAAAGGGAAGCCCACTCCACGAGGAGTCTTTCTCTTATCCTGTTCTTTAGGGCGGAGTAGGTGCTGTCCATCAAGGACTGGGGCGGGAGGGCGGGGGCCGGGCACACAAGGTGGGAGTTGATCATGGGCATCCGTGATAGCCCAAGGGTGAAGGGTATTGTCCGGTGAGCTACCGCGTCCACCGGCAGGTGGTTTCTTATCGGTGGGACCGGTCGGGGCGTTTTCCAATGCAGGGGGAGGTACACGGACGATAGGCCTCGGGTTATGGCCCGCGAGGAGTCAGGTGCCCGGTGGACCGAGAGTGAAGGGAATGATGAGTGGAGGTGGGCTGTTGCCGGATTCAAACTGGGAGGGGAGCAGACTACCCTGAGCGCCGCCAGCCTCTGCCGGTGGGCGATCATAAGGGAGATGGGCGGGAGGCAGGACTCCACCGAAAGTATCCCGGTGGGCGTCGCTGAGAAGCAGTTTGTGGTCCACCTCTGGACCTTGCGCCAGAATGTATCGAGGCGGGCTGTCGTACCCACGCTAGGTGTAAACAGGTCCGCGCCGTAGAGCAGGATGGGGGCGACGAGTGACGTTGCCAATCTGTGGCATAGGTATGGGGGGAGGCCCGCCCCTGGCGGGCTAAGGCGGCGAATGAGGGCGAACGCCCCTTGGGCAAGGGCCAGGCGGCGCGAGAAATGTGCAGCGGGGTCAAGGGCCGGAGTGAACCAGTACCCGAGCCACCGGATGGAGTTTCCAGGGTGAAACAATTCCCCTTTGATTTGGATAGGTGCGACGCACTTCGCCGAGTGCCTCTGGCTGGGGGTCCTCCAATGGATCAGTTCTGTTTTCGCAACCGAGAAGGAGACGCCTAAACGGGAGGCCTTTCTTTCAAGCTTGTCGAACAGGTCTTGGAGCCGGCGGATATTGCCACGGTAGGAAAGGGAAGCAACTGTGAGGCCGAAGTCGTCCACATACGATATCATTAATCCCCGAGGGATCCCGAAGTGTAGTGGCGCAACATAGAGGAGGAAGAGGAGTGTGGAGATCGGAGAACCCTGAGGAGCGCCGACGTTGACTGAGGCTGGGGTCCCTGGTGCCCCCTGAAAAATTAGGGTGCATCTTCGTTCGCCCAGAAAGGACGAAACCCAGGTGACCAGGTAGGAGGGTATCCCGCCTTCCCTCAGGATGCGGGCCAAAGTGTTGTTGTCGACGTTGTCGAACCCTGCTTTTATGTCCAGAAACAGGGAGGAGACCTTTAGACGGGGCCTCTGTAGGGTTCTGACGTCGTTGGTGAGGGTGAGGCACGCGTCATAGGTGCTAAGCCCAGGGAGCGAACCGCATTGGTTGGGGTGCAACAGTCCCCTGAGCCGGGCTGCCGCAACTAGTCGGGCTGCTATGATCCTCTCGAGGACCTTCGAGACTGTTCGGATCAGGACTATAATTCTGAATGATGAGGGTGATTCGTAGGAGGGTTTCCCTGGCTTGTCGAGTAATACTCCATTTGAGCTCTTCAGCGACGCGGGGTGGTACCCCAGGAGGACCAACGGGGACAGAATGTGGAGGAGGATCGAGGGGTTGATTTGGTTGACCTGTTTCCAGGTGGAGTAGGGTATCCCGTCCGGGCCTGGGGCCGACGTCGGGGAGCACTTAGAGAGAGCCACCGCTATCTTGTTCGTCGTTAGGGGGAGTGCCGACCTGTTTGGCCTAAGCCTAGGTGGCGGGGAGAAGGGTTCCTTGGGGGGAAAGAAGTGTTCCAGAAGAACATTGTTCATTTGTTGTGGGGTCTCGGCCCCTGGGAGGGAGGGGAAGCGCGGCTGGGCCCGCCCATAGGCGAACCTCTTGGCCGTCCAAAGGCTCTGAGGGGTGGCAGTCAGCAGGAATGAGGACCAGTGTTTGCTTTTAGCGGCCTTGATCGCCTTGAAATACCCCGCCTTGGAGGTGCCGGCAATTTCCCGCATGTGTGGAGAGTCGTGTTTTCTGGCCGCTCTTGCTGCCTTGTGATACTCATGACAGAGGATAGAAAGGTGTGGGGTCCACCAAGGTTTGGAGTGGTGGGAAGGCCTGGACACAGGCGTGTGTTCCTTGAGGAGAGCTACCAGCCGGTTCAGCGACTCCGACATCCATTCGTCCAGTTGCGGGGGTGTGGGGCATGGGGGTACGGCTGGGACCTTGAAAGCCTTAACGATCGAGTCCAGGGTTTCCCAGTCCGTGTCTGCCCAGCGTGGGGGCGGGGGTTTTTGGTTCAGGGAGGGCGCGGGGAGGGTGATTGTTATTGGTATGTGGTCGGAACCTGTTGAGGGGAGAGAAGCTTCCCAACTCTTAACCAGAGGGAGGAGGGGGGGGTTTGCAAAGGAGAGATCTATGACCGAGGGGCGAGCGGTGCCCACTAGGGGAAACCTCGTGTACTCACCCGGGGGATTCAGGCGGGCGAAACCGGACTCTGCCGCTTTCTCAAAGTAGGGAGTCGAGGACGAAATTTCCCGACATGAGAGGTGGCGTAGGGGGTCCGAGAGGGGGTTGTGGATGTTGAGGTCGCCCAAGACTAAGAGGGGAAACCCAAGATTGGGGAAAAGGACTTCTGGTGAAACGGAGTGGACCCTATGGTCAGCAGTGTTGGTGGAGTAAGCATTGATAATCCTGAATGAGTGGAAGTCGGTGTTAAAGAGAGGCTCGTTGGAGGACATGTCGAGGGCGAGGACATCATCCGCCCCTTTGAACCTGGGGAGCATCGTGTAATTGGAAAGAAAAGACATATGAAGGTAGGCAGCCACGCGTGGCTTCCTAACCGGGGGAAAAAAGGACTTAAAACCGTTAAAGGAAGGAAGGTGAGCCTTGTTGACAGGTGGATCCTGCAAAAGGACTATCGAAGGGTAGGTGGTCGCTTCTTTGAACGACTCAAACAAAGAAAGAAAAACATTCCAGCTCCCAAGGCAGTTATGTTGAACGATGGAGAGAAGCGTAGGGGCAGGGGCCGGCCCTTGACCCTGGTGAGGAGGTGTGGGTCGGTTATTCATTACCGGGACGAACCCGACGATCGCGAGGTGCAGGGGAAGGGCTTGGTTCCTCCAGGGGGAGAGGACCACCGAAACCATGAGTAGTGCCAGGGCGCGTAGATGGCCCGGCTGGGGGAGGCTGCCTGGGGGTTGTTAGGTCCACCTCATCGGGACCCTCCCCGGGCGGGGGAGTAGTGGATGTCGGGCCGCCATCGACCGCCAAATCCATGGGGTCTTGACCGGTTGGCCCGGGGGCAGGCGAGTTGGTTCTGGTTGGGACAGGCGGGGGAGGTCTAGCCGGACACTCCCTGAATGTGGCAGTGTGGTCACCACCGCAGTTATAGCAATGGGGGGGCGAGGTCGGACAACAGGATGGGACTGGCTTATTGTTCCCGCTCCTGGGGCAGGTCGGATTCTGGCATCTGTGAGCCGCGCGAGTATGATGAAGCGCACAGATGGGGCACGTGGGGTGGGTGGCGGGGCATCGTTGATGGGCGTGTCCGTATCTCCAGCAGTTTCTACACTGGGAGGTTCGGGAGGAGGAGAAGGCAAGTTCGACCTTGCGTTTCTGAGAGAGGATGACGACCCCTGAGGTAAGGGCCGAAACGTTGAGGGGGTCGACGGTGATAACCACCGAAGTGGCCTGCTTGGTCTCCCTAGAATCTCCGCTAGGGTTAAGGTACCTGGCTGAGAGAATCTGGGTCGCTTTGTCGTTGAGGATTGCCTGCCGGATATATGGGAAGAGTTCCTCTTCATCTTGGGGGAGGAAACGTAGGGGGAGGCCGTGGATCGCTAATTGTACGGCTGTGGGGGCGAGGACGAGGGTGCACCAGGGGTTGTTCCCTACTGGGAAGGACTGTTTGAGGGCCCTGGTGAGGGAGTCGAAGTAAGGGGCGTACGAGGCGGCGGGGGTGGCTTTGTCGGTGACGGTCAGTGAGACGGAGCCCCGAGGGTTAACAGTAGCGGAGAAGCCGAGGGGGAGGAGGCAGTTCGATTCGCGGAGGACGCGAGCGGCGATGTCTGGAAAGGTGGCAGCAATGGTCAGAGCGTCTGGGTGAGGTGAAGGGGACTGGCGAGGAGCAAAAAAGCGTCGTTGGGCACCTGGGAGGGAGGGCGGCCCCTTTTTAACAGGACGGGCCGTCGCACTCGCAACTTGTTGGGGGGAAGGAGGTTTCCCGGCTTTACTTTTGCCCTTGCCGCCCCAGCCTGAGCCAGAGGCAGCTTGCGCATAGGAGGGGGAGGGGTGGACGTCAGGGTGGAGGTGGCCTGGGGTGAAGGAGTCGAGGTCGTACCTCCCCTTCGGGAATTCCCCGGCCTCGTATGAGTTGGGATAGAGCCTGGCTTACTTCTCGGGGTCCCCGAACGCCTTGCCAAGCCTCGTATCGTAGAATGGTATGAGGTATTTAGGGTCTTCAGCCGCGGCTGAGGGAGGTGTGGGTGGTGCACGGGCCCTTTCTTTCCCCTTCCTTGAAGGGGGGGGGGCCGGCAGTTGGAGGGGGCTGGGGGTTTCTCTGTGGGTGGGGGGCCGGTGCTAGGGGGGCAGGGGTCGGGGCTGACACACGATGTGACCGGTCACCTATGGATGCTTGGAGATCGGCGAACCCCGGAGCGGTTTGTTGTTCTTGAGTGTGGGGGAGGTTCGCGAGTTGGGAGGAGATGTCATGGAGCTCCTCCCTGAGGTTCTCGTTTTCCTCGGAGATGGTTGCGACCGCCTGGGTTACCCCGCTCAGCTCATGTGAGACGGTCACCAGGCCCTGGACGAGTTGGGAGAGGAGAACAATAGTGATTGATTCAATGGGGAGTGTGCCGGCCTGCGCGTCTGGGCTGAGATCCGGGAAGTCTTGGTTGCTGAGCCTGAGGGCGCTCCTCGCCTGGGCGAGTTGCCTCATCATGACCTCGACGGGGAAGTCTGTCGAGGGGGTACCTGAACGCGACTGGAGGGGAGAGTTGAGGGCTCAGAGCCTACCAAAGGCTGTGTTCCCTGGGGGGAGGTTATAGGGGTCCGCCATGGCGACGAGAGGGCGAGGAAAAGTGGGCGAGGGGTTTTGTCCGGACGCAAAGCGGGGTAAAGTTGAGATTGTATGTAAAATGTAGGGGGGAGAAGAAGTTTGCGAGAAGCGTGGTCCTATCTCTTGGTCGTTTTTTTTTTCTTTTTTTTTTTTTGTAATCATGCGTTCATTGTTTTTAGGTACAAAAAGCCTCATGCAGCGCTAGCTATGGAGAGAACAAAACCTATAAATCCAAACAAAATAACAAAGGAAAGTCACGGCACCAGTAAATATCCACTATCGCGAAGGTTTCTCCTCCGCCGGGCCAGCGGCCACATATAACAAGGAAAGCACAAACTAACAACTTAGTCGTCTAGAAAGGAAAGCCTACATAAGACAAAGGAAAGAAACCCAAAGACCCTATACCTCAGCTAACGAAAAAACACGAAAAACCGGAGGGGGCACCCTGGGGGGTGAGAGAGAGAACGGGGTGGAAGACGGGGGAGTGGTGGGCGGGAACATCGTTGGGGGAAATCCCGTGGAGGTGACGCCTATGAATGTGGCGAGTCTTTTTAGTAAAGGGAGGGACGTCCAGAGTGGGGCCTCGGGATCGACGCTGGTAACACTGTGGAGGAGGCGCGACCTGCTGTGCTGTCTCGAGGGGCAGGAAAGGATTGCGTGTTCGAAGGTTTCGGGCTCCAATCCACAGCGGGGGCAGGAGGTGTCTGCATCGGGTGACCTCCAGGTTGGGTGGGCGGCCAGGTAACTCTTCCCGGCTCTCATCTGGTGAATTCTCCCGGCGACGAACTTGCCCAAGCCCATGAAGGGCCTCGGGGCTAGCGCTGGGGGGTGCAGGTAGTACCCTGGTGTCGGGAATTGGGCGGCCCACTCCGCGAGGAGTGCCTCTCTTACTCTCTTCTTCAGGGCAGAATAGGTGTTGTCCATCAGGGACTGGGGTGGGAGGGATGAGGTCGTGCAGGCCAAGTGGGAGTTGATCATGGGCATCCTAGACAGCCCGAGGGTGAATGGTATCGTTCGGTGAGCCACCGCATCCACCGGCAGGTGGTTTCTTATCGGGGGCACGGGTCGAGCCGTTTTCCAGTGTAGGGGGAGGTAAACGGATGAAAGGCCTCTGGTGACGGCCCGCGAGGAGTCAGGGGCCCGGTACCCCGAGAGCGAGGGGAAGGATGGGTGAAGGCGGGCTGTTGCCGGGTTCACACTGGGGGGGGAGCAGACCACCCTGAGCGCTGCCAGCCTTTGCCGGTGGGCGACGAGGAGGGAAACGGGTGGGAGGCATGACTCCACCAAAAGTATTCCGGTGGGGGTAGCTGAGAAGCAGTTTGTGGTCCATCTCTGGACCTTGCGCCAGAATGTATCGAGGCGGGTCGTCGTGCCCACGCTGGGTGTGAACAGATCCGCGCCGTAGAGTAGGATGGGAGCAATCAGAGATGTCGCCAGTCTGTGGCATAGGTAGGGGGGGAGTCCCGCACCAGGCGGGCTCAGTCTGCGGACGAGGGCGAACACCCCTTGGGCAAGGGCCAAGCGGCGTGAGAAATGTGCAGCAGGGTCAAGGGCCGGCGTGAACCAGTACCCGAGCCACCGGAGGGAGTCGCTGGGGCGAAACAATTCCCCTTTGATTTGGATAGGCGAGACACACTTTGGTGAGTTCCTTTGGCTGGGGGTCCTCCAGTGTATCAGCTCTGTCTTTGCGACCGAGAAGGAGACGCCCAGGCGGGACGCCTTTCTCTCAAGCCTCTCGAAGAGTTGCTGGAGCCTGCGGATGTTGCCACGATAGGAGAGGGATGCTACTGTGAGGGCGAAGTCGTCCACGTACGAGATCATCAGACCCCTCGGGATACTGAAGTGCAGCGGCGCAACGTAGAGGAGAAAGAGGAGCGGGGAGATCGGCGACCCTTGGGGGGCGCCAACGTTGACGGGGGCCGGGGTTCCTGGGGCCCCTTGGAAGATTAGGGTGCAGCTTCGTTCCCCTAAGAATGACGAAACCCATGAGACCAGATAGGGGGGTATCCCGCCTTCCCTTAGGATTCGGGCCAGAGTATTGTTGTCCACGTTATCGAACCCTGCTTTTATATCCAGAAACAGGGAGGAGACCTTGAGACGGGGCCTCTGCAGGGTCCTGACGTCGTTGGTGAGGGTGAGGCAAGCGTCGTAGGTGCTAAGTCCAGGGAGCGAGCCGCATTGGTTGGGGTGCAACAGCCCTCTTAGCCGGGCTGCCGCGAGTAATCGGGCTGCTATAATCCTTTCAAGGATTTTCGAGATTGTGCGGATCAGGACGATTATCCTGAAGGAGGAGGGTGACTCGTAGGAAGGCTTCCCTGGCTTATCAAGTACCACGCCGTTCGAGCTCTTCAACGATGCAGGGTGATACCCCAGGAGGACTAGCGGGGAAAGAATTTGGAGGAGGATTGTCGGGTTGATCTTGTTGACCTGTTTCCAGGTGGAGTATGGAATCCCGTCCGGGCCGGGAGCCGATGTCGGAGAGCACTTGGAGAGAGCCGCAGCTATCTCGTCAGACGTCAAGGGGGGTGCTGATTTATGTGGCCTAAGCCTAGGTGGCGGGGAGAAGGGTTCCTTAGGGGGGAAGAAGTGGTCCAGAAGGACATCGTTCATTTGTTGAGGGGTCTCGGCCCCTGGGAGGGAGGGGAAGCGCGGCTGGGCACGCCCGTAGGCGAACCTCTTAGCCGTCCAAAGGCTCTGGGGGGTAGCGGCCAACAGAAAGGAGGACCAGTGTTTGTTTTTGGCGGCCTTAATCGCCTTAAAGTACCCCGCCTTGGAGGTGCCGGCAACTTCCCGCATGTGAGGGGTGTCTTGCTTTCTGGCCTTCCTAGCGGCCTTGTGATATTCGCGACGGAGGATTGTCAGGTGGGGGGACCACCAAGGCTTGGAGTGATGGGACGGTCTGGACACTGGCGTGTGTTCCTTGAGGAGAGCTAGTAGTCGGTTGAGCGATTCTGTCATCCACTCATCTAGCTTTGGGGGGGTGGGGCATGACGGAACGGCCGGGACCTTGAAACCCTTAATTATCGGGTCCAGGGTCTCCCAGTCCGTGTCCGCCCACCGC
>Ga0307517_10002013_pt1 | contig 33087 bp, 29 predicted proteins | sample 23_EM_MG_FD_194515 | JGI IMG/M metagenome (GOLD analysis project Ga0307517, IMG submission 194515) | Populus trichocarpa ectomycorrhiza microbial communities from riparian zone in the Pacific Northwest, United States - 23_EM | ecosystem: Host-associated > Plants > Roots > Unclassified | place... | reverse complement strand
ATGATGGTAGGCACTGTTGCCTCAATCCAGTTGTATGAACCGAGGTAGGTGAGATCCTTGGGCTGTATATCTTGACCTGCAATCCGACTGTCCAGGGTAGGTTCGGATATTATTTCCCCGGACTCCTTATCGAGACCTTCATAGAGGTCACGGCTGTTTGGGTTCGGTCTCGCCCTTTCGTAGGCATTGAGCGTACGACCTCTTGGAGCTGGGCCGCGGGAGCGGTAGGACCCTCGGTGGGACCCTCGGTAGGACATGACAGTGTGGATGTGAAAAGGATCACCGACTGGGACTCCCCTGTGTATTTTACGAGCGAACCTGATTTGGGTGATATAAAAATATATTGGGCAATTCTCTGAAAATCAAAAATTCACCAAGAGGAAATCCTAAGGTTTGAAGAGGGCCAACGCGTACTTGGGTAAACAACTGCCGGTATTTTCCCTCTGGTACACTTCCAACACTCTGCCTCTGCAAACAAGACTGATCCTTCCATTCGTTCCGTACTTCCTAACGAGCTCCTGAACGGCCGTCAGGACAGTCTTGAGTTTCCTAAATCCAGCTTGCGCGTTCTGATCGATGGCCTCCAAGTGAGGTTCTCCAAGGGTGTACTTCTTGATCTCGGAGAATGTCCCATCCTTGTGCGCGCCGTAGTAGATGTGGGGTGTTTGAGACAGAAATAGCTGGGGATATGACCTGCTCCACTGTTTCTTTGACTTGGAGTATGTCTTGAGTTCGATTAGATACGATTGGGGAACGGGAGATCCCGCTCGGATGATAGCTACGTGTACAGGTTCGTTGATTGGGGGTGCACTGGGCGGAGGGGGAGGTATCCGTTTTACGCGACACGTGCCATTTCTGGGGCGGCGGGGCTTGCGATGCGGCGAGGCAGGGCGGAAAGGCAGGCAGGCATCCACTTCGAAACGGACGACCATCCTGAGACCACCAAAATCCTATTGGCAATCAGAACCGGTGTGTTCACCTGGAGGACGCTTGGACACGTACGTAGGTAATAATACGATGATGGCCTGTCCCACTCTCGCAGCCAGGGGCAGGATATGTGCAGGTTTTCTCGAAACTAAAACCGTAGGACTGGGACTGACCACTGGTCTGTTTTGTTACAGGCGGCCAACCGTTCATGAGAACAGTCTTCTCGCCGGCAAGTTGAGTGTCGATCCTCCAGTGATCGGATCTGTCGTTTGCCCATGCGACCAGCTTCCGCAGGCCATTGCGGTCGGTCACGAAATCGACTGAAGACCAATCAAACTTGGGTGCGGACTTCCCCCGAATCTTGACGGCTTGCACCGCTTTGATCAGAGGCAAGAGAGTGAATCTCCTCTTCATGCGATGGCCATTCTGGTCGATGAAATCGTGACCGCTGTCGCGGGGGACAATCAGGGGTGTGGGCTTTTCCACCCATATCGGAGGACTCCCTGTACACAGCAAGAGTGGCGCATGGAGTTGCACAGATCAACCGAGGACAGGTAGGACGATTGACTGACCTGGAACGATGATTGTGGGCGTGGGTGCATCGATCCAGTTGTATGAGCCAATATATTTCAGGTCCCTCGGCGCGATGTGTCCTTCAGGGCCTTGAAGTGTTGGATGGGAAAGGGTTTCCAGTGGCTGCTGGATGAGATCGTGAAACATCCAGCGGTGAAGACGCTTTTTCCGAGACGCAGAGAGCCTGGTTGAGAGGCGGCTGATTGCCCGTTCGCATGTGCGGTACGCAGTCATCGCGGACAGAGGAAAAGCTTAAAGCTTAAAGAAGGAAGGATGATCACGCTCGAGTCTCAGATTGTGGTCTCGACAGTGATCACTTGACCCCGGTCCGACGTCCGACTCAATGAGTCGGATTGATTTGAAATGCGTGCGACATGGTTTACGAAATAGCAGACTGCAACTCGTGATGCAGAAAATAACACCCGTATAAGCAGACAGTGTAAGCAACCACTACCACATCTGAGGAGGGGGACGTTGCGCGACAAATCAAACGAACGTAAAATTAATAGCATATGAATGCAGGAGTAGGGGTAGTCAGTACATGTAATAGCATCAGAAGCCAGGGGGGACAATGCCCTTGGGCTGTTGTTCTGAGCCCGGCTGAGGATACAATGAAGAACCGCCGAGCATCTGGACAAAGCGTTAGAATGGACCGCCAGGAACGCGCAGAACTCAGTGAACGCACCTGTTGAGCGCCTTGTTGCTGGGCGAGCATCTCTTTTTCTTGCGCGACAATCTTCGCTTCGTCCTCCAGGCTGAGTGCGAGGGGAAGCCCGACCAACAGCGCGGACGTTGTCACGATCCAGACAATGTTTCCGAGAATTTTTCCGCCCTTCTTGATGAACGACGTGGTGGAGGAGACTTTTGATGAAATGGAGTGACGTGTAGAGGGGGGCACGATGTCCTTGAGGGCGGAGAGTCGTTCGTAGAGAGACTCGTCGCCGAGCTCCGACTCCACGGAGGAGAGAGAGGCAGAGGAGCCGGTCCGCGAGGAGGCGTGAGACGCGTAGGGGGAGTTGTTGACCTCGTCTTGGTCCTGGACAATTTCGACCTTGACCATGGTTGTCGATGCGTTGGCTCGCTGTCGGAACAGACCTCGGCACTTCCGGAGGGCTGGTCGGCCAACGCCGAAGATTAAGAATGTCACGTGAGTTCGGTACCGAGGTCACTATTCCTGGGCTTGGGGTTCGTCTCCCTCTGCCTGCCATCGTTTCCTGCCCGTGCGTCTGCCTGCCGTGTGATGTTGTCCCACAGTTTCCACCCTCAAGGCCCCGGTAGCTTGTTTTCTTTTTCTTGTTGTGATTGATGACCTTGATATCCAGTTCGCCTAGCTTTGGCCTTACCTTCCCAGTCCGCGCAGAGCCATATGCATGAACTGGCAAAGACTTTGCTGCCTCCGCCACGGAAGCAAAACACCGCCTGCGATGCTTGCAGGTTCGCAGTTCTCCCCTTGTTTCCTACCCAACTCATCGCCATCCAACCTCCAGGGCACGTAAGGTCAAGTGTAATCGAATCCCCGGCAACGATAAAGTTGGTTGTTGCTTTTGCTCCCGTTCACCCCCTCCACCTCATGCTCAACTACCCACCCAAGTGTCAGGTAGGCTCCCGCCCGAAGTATCTTCCGTGATAGTTTGGTGAACCCTCGATCCGTTCACCAGCACTGCCTATCCAAGGATTATCCATGCACGTCAGTCCCCGTCCCATGCCATTCCCTCGTTGAAACCTCACACATCTCCCCCCTCCCAGGAATTTTGTCCAGCAAGAGACGGCAAAAAGGCGGCACCGAAAACCCAGATCACAGAGCGTGTCAACAATTGGGTAAATCAAGACCCTTTATCTCTGGTCTTTTCGCTTTCTGATCTGAAAACCTCTCAGAGTGTTCCCGCATCTTAGGTAAGTCTTCATTCCCCAGAGCCATTTACCTCATTTTTAGTCACATCGACTCATTTCAGCGGCCCGACTCCACACAATTTCTCGGCCACTGCCTCCCCAACGGCCTTTTTGTCTCAGCCCATTCAGCCCCACCGATGTGTCTACCCACCCGTCTCTCGTGAAACACCCATCACGGGCGTGTTAGGGTATATCTTTTCTCCACCAACCCCATCCATGTGAGTTTGGGCGGAAATGAAATATCGGCGTCCCTCTCACACGTGCTTCCGAAACAGCACAGTTGGTAGAATCCCGTCATCACCATATGATGACTGGGGCGTTGAAGCCCATAAACTCAATGAGGAGGCTTTTAGGGAGGAGTAAGTTCCCGTGCCTCACCGGCGCTTCTCCGAAGGTCATCATCCGCTGACCCTCCTTAAGGCTTGCGCTTGATCTCGTCGAGGTTTACTTTCAGATCGTTCACACTCGCTTCCCACTTTTAAATCCTGAGGACTTTCGGAGCCGATTCAAGTCAGTTTCTTTTATATCATCCGATCATTGTCTGATCCGCCCGTTAACATTCGTTCCTCCAGTGGAACTGCTGGGGTATTGGACCCTCTCCACCCTGCTCTCGTCGCAACCGTCATCGCGTGGGGCGCTAAATTCGCAGAGAATACCCTTTTTGTTGCCGATCGAGAACGGAATGGTGGGACGAAAAGCCTATTTGCAATTGCTCTCGTGGACCGCGCTCGGGAACTTGCCGAGCTGCTCAAGGTCCACCGAATTTCAACCCCAGAACATGTCATCATTGGTCTATTGTTGGAACCACTGCAAAGTCGTCAGTATTATCTGTTAATTTTTGCGATCTTCTTGGAGGTTGACCCTCGCCCTCTGCACCTAGAAAACCCCGAAGACCCCGTTTGTGAGTGTCTCCCTTTCACAAATGCGACTCCCGTTTGACGAGGTGGTTACTAACAACCCTCTTTCAGACTACCACCGGTTCTGGCTTACCTCCGCTGTTCGATCATTGCTTAACCTTCAGGTGAGATATTCTTCGCGTAGCCAAGATGCACTGCATTCTTAGAGCCGCCGCAGATAAACCACAAGAGCGTCACGTCAAATATTGAAGACAACGAGGATCGCGGTATCATGATCTTCGCTTGGTGGATGGCCGTACTGGCTGATGGCTACTCTTCTACCTACTTCCGCAAGAAACCGATGTTGTGTGTTGTCGCTTCCACCTTATCTTTTTGTGGTCGGTCTGCCGGCTGACTGAACGATCTTCTCGGTATATTTCACAGAGACGATGATGACTATGATATCGATTTCTACACAGCCGCTCCAGTTAGCGCTCCGGATCCGCTGGATAACCAAAAGCTGGCATCAAACCGAGAACACCTCGAGGTGCGCGACCTATTCTTGCTAATGCAAACCCACTGTTCCTGATGTCCAACTTGTCAGTTTCTGGTACAGTCTTCACGCGCTTTTCTCCTTCACAGCACCTTAATCATACACAGGGATACTACCGAGCTAATCACGCTCTAGCAACAATTGCGCGGAAGATCTCAAAATTGTTCTGGAAACCACTGATCGAGTCAGATGGTATCCCCCTGGACACGCTCCAGACGGTGATGGATGCCTTGCACGATTGGAAAACCGCGTTCCTACAGCACGTTGGAGTGTCGGGCGGCCTAAAGGGTGATTTTATCAGCGCCATTTCAGCATGTTGGTCCTCTCTGTCTCCCCTCTATTTCCTTGACCCTGGAGAGTCTCACATTCGGTTTAGGCGCAAGTGATGCGACTTATCATGTAATGTGGGTTATCGTGTTCAATGCGGTAGACGATTTCGGTATCAAAGAGGCGAATGATATCGCGCGGAATCACAATCTCGAGCTTGGTCCACCACAAATTCCAACACACATGGATGAGGTAAAAGCGAGGGTATTTGATGAAGCACTCCGCGGAGCATCGAGGATCGCTGGGCTTGTACGTTTTCTCATAATCCCCCTCCAGTATTTATTTACCAAAACCTTTCATCTAGATCGGCGTTCTGGAATCGAACCAATATCTGGTCTGTGTTGTTGTCCGACTGAACACGAAACTTTGTGCTGATCATCGTACAACAACAAACAGAGACTAGATCCCGCTGCGATGTTGGCCCCGTGCATTCATTCCGGCTTTCTGCTCGCGAGGTTGGGTAGGCCAGAGGTCCAAAGTTGTATTTCTGGGCTACAACAGTACAGTTTCGCGTATGAAGAGGCGGCGGATCAGGCGAACGAAATGGCACGGATTTATAGTGCTGGAGGGGAAGAACTGGGGCATATGGCGGGTCTCGGAGCTCATGGGAGGATGCTGTCGCTGAGTCCGTCGACCTCCGGGAGTGTCATGACCAACGGCTCAGCACATGAAATAACCGGTGGTGGCTATCTGTGATTTATAATTTAAGTGGAGGTTAGAGTGGGTTACTCTCGTTCCTGGTGTGTTTTAGCTTGTAATCCCGTCTATCATCCCTGATTTAGACTGTCAGATTGGATTCATCAGTAGAAGTATCTACTCATTCTTGTATTTATGTGACCGGACTATCTCTCGCACCTTTTCCTCTCGAACCCGCCATGAATTCCTAACGCTCCCTCGATTCCGACCTCGAATCACGCCAAGGCCTTCCGCATAACATTATAGCCTGGGTAGACTTATCAGTGAACGGATGACTTGCGCATCGCAGTGTTGAACTTACCCCAATCAATCTTCTGAGATGCGTTCAAAGAACTGCTTCAGAGTCCCTGACAAGATCTCCGGCAGAGCCTCAACATCTCGAAGGACGACGTAGTATTCAAACGGGAACAGGTCGAGGTAGCGCTCCATCTTGACCTCCATCACACCGTTCGCGTTCTTCCGAACCACGCCTTGTTGCATCGTCAGGATCGAGTTCTGTACTGCGTTGGTTGATGACGTCCCGACTTTGATGTGGGAATGGAGGGAGTCGAGGATGACGAAAACGATCATAACTCTCTGCTCCTCTGCCTTCCTCAGCACCGTCTTGATCCTCTCCACGTCTTGACAAATACCATCCGAGATAATGATCTCCAGTTGCCACAGGTCTGCTGCAGAGGAAGACCTCGTCGATCGACGATCACGAGCCTGTTCGAGGACTTTCAAACTGGTTTCGACGAGACCGAGGAGGTCTGTAGCTTTCTGGTTGAACCGGAAGGCGTTGAGGATTTTGACCCCAGCTTGATCGTTGAACGGGCCGCTTTCGTTATCGAACCCGTGCAACACCTCGACGGTCTGTCCGAACTTCGCGATACCGATATCCCCGACTTCAAGTCTCGCGAGAGCACGAGAGACGAGGGCAAGCGTTTGATATGCCAGATGGATTGAGTGGGACTCGGCCATGGAACGAGAGTCATCTAAAGCTATTAAAACTTGATACTCGCGCCGGCTCGGTTTCGTACGACGCAACCAGATCTTGTCTTTGGTGTACTCGCTCGCGATGTATGGAATGATCTTCTTCATGTTCAAGCGCTTCCCGGTGCGGTAGTCGCCTTTGAGACGCGCGGCTTGAGTGGGTTCGAGAATCGACCGGAGCTGTTCGCAGAGAGCATAGGAGAGGTCGTGAGTGAGAGATTCATAGAGCCGCCACATATTTTGTGCTCCCTCGGAGGGGTAATCGTTGGCCTGCCAGGAACAGAGCTCGGCCTCGGCACCCTCCAACACTTGTTCATCGAGAAGGGGTGGATCACTACGAGAGAGATCTTCGGGAGAAGGCTGTTCACCGACTGTGGTGGTCTCATGAATGTCAGTGAGTTGGTCTCGGGTAAGACCACCGTCCACGCTTGCTTCCACCTCGACTCTTTGCGGCGGTCGAGGTTCGAATGACGGACGCTGATCTTGGCGTCCCTCGGCTGCTGTGTCGTCGACCTCCATGGGAACCATCTCGATCACGGGCTGAACTTCGTCGAGGAGCGTGAGGTCTTTCAAACGTGCTGCTTCTTCCTCTCCCGCGGCCCCAAGTGCTTCCATGTCCTGATCTTGATCCTCTGGGTGAGAGTACTGAAGTTGAGAAGGCTCCTGCGGCATCGAAGGGATCGGCGTTGGTTCTGAGACTTCGCTGCTCTCCAAGATCTGGTCGAGGTTGCGTCGAACCTCCTTCAGGGCGTCTCCCAAGCTTCGAAGTGGGTTATTCGTAAGCTGAGCGGCGGGCGTGACTCCTTGAGACTGGTGGTTGGAGGTGTCCTCCCCGGTGTCGTTGCCTTGACCACCATCCTGTTCGTCTTTCTCGTGTTGGTCGCTAGAAAGACATCAGAGCTCGCTGAGGTGGACAAGAAAAGTGGCTTACGCATCCTGAGCCATCTGCTCCTCATCGATTTCTCTTGTTTGGCCCCCCTGGGTACCTTTACTCTCTTCCCCCGTTTGACCGTTTTCCTTGTTCGTGTCAGCACTCAACTCAGCCATCCCATCGCAATCCTGATTAGCCCCCTCATGAAGATCCGGGTTATTCAGATCGGATTTCTGGTTGGAATCCGGGTCCTCGGCATCTGTCTCTCCTTGGCCAGCCTGACTTGTCTCCACCTCGTCATTCTCCTGAGCAGCCTCCTCTGACATCGGGACGTCTTCCTGGTCTGGGAAGGGATCTTGTCCCACTGCTTCCTCCTCGAGGTCTCCTCCCTCGCTACCACTAACATCGTCATCGTCGCCTCCATTCTGCACATCGTCTTCACCCATCTGAAGATCTTCAGGAAGATTGAGGGTTTCTGCCTCATCAATCCGGTCTTCAATCGGGGCTCCTTGGGCGCCAGGCTGTTCCTCGTCCATCTCGGGTAAATCCTCTGGCATTTCGGATTCGATCGCCTCAGCTTGATCTTCACCATCCTTTTCCCCCTTGTGCTTTCCCTCGTTCTCCTTAGCCACGACCTCTGAATTTCCCTGCTGTTGTTGGGAAGAGTGGTCTTTCTCCAGCTTGTCATCGGAATCTTTGGGCTCCTTCCCCTCCTCGTCTCCCCATAGCTTCTCATCTACAGCGTGTGGATCACTCGCGTCCAGACCCTCGGCCTTATCTTCGACCTCTGGCTCGTCTCCAGATTCATCGTCTTCTTCTCCCTCATCTTGACCCTCAACATCTTCAAGCTCTCCACCGATGTCCTGGCTCATTTCAATCGCCTTGTCACCTTCATCCTTCTCCCTCTCAGCGTCCCCCTCTCCTGCATCTTGTAATCCCTCCACCTGGCTTTCTTCCTTGATCTCCTCGCTCACATTCTCCTTCCCCGTGCCTTCACCCATCCCGACGCCGTCAGCTGAGTCTTCCCCTTCCCCTTCCTGTCCTTCCCCCCCGGGGGGTGGTTGGCAGAACCCATCGTTACAGATTCTACTTGCGATGGAACAAGAAACATACGTGAGTTTGAAGAGGGCATTTGTCCAGTGGTGATGGTTGATCAGTTGGGTGTCCACGAATGCGAGGTATCGCTCCAGGAACGGGAGAATATAACCAACCGCACTGAACGTTTCATTGCGTGAAACAGTTGAAAGGGTGGCGAGTAGTTGCTGAAGGTGGGTGGTTATGTTGCCGGGGTTGAGTGATTTGGTGCATTTCATCACTTGTGACAAGCCTCGAGTCAGGAAACGGTCTTTTACGGTCGGATCCTCCGCAGGTTCGTTCGACGTTGCAACCTTGAGAACTTCTTGAACGTTGATGAGTATCGTGTCGATCGTCAACCCCACTTGGGTAGCTGCGATGTCGGAATCGGAACGAACGTCCGTTGGATTGAAGTAAGGCCATTGTAACGCGTCAATCCAATTCCACACCGGCGATACGAAATGCTGGGTAAAGGCGTGATCCCTAGCGAGATTCTTCAGGACAGCCGAGATGTCTCTAATCCGGCTGATCACGTCGTTAAAAACGGAGAGCTCCTCTGTAAATCGGTTTGAGACCTGTCCATTCCTCATTCATGAGAACACGTACCTTGTAGCAGGATTGGAGGGACGGTGGAGATAACTCGATCGTAGACTTGACTGATTGCCTGGGTTATGCTCTTCGCGGTCGCAGAGCTCGATTCTAGGGTATTCGTGACGACGTCGAAGTCATCCCAGGAGGCTGTCTGATTTAGTACAGAAATTGCATCGTGAACCTCGGATAGCGCGCTTTTTAGCCTGTAACACGAATCCTTGACAAACCGAAGGCCCGGTTCGACGTGACCACCGCATGTCATGATGGATTGGTCCCGAGAGAGTTCCTGTAGCCTATGGACGAACTTCCGGAACACCTCAGTTTTGTCCAAGGTAGCAGAAAGGCTGTGACTGCATTAGCAAAGCAGTCACCAAGATAGAGAGATCAACCCACCTTGATCGCGATGCCAGAGAATTGGAAAAAGCTGACTCCAATAAACCCGCCGCCCGTTGGTACTCGTAATTTGTGATGTCCTGGTGATGGGTGCCGGCAGCAAGGCGTACCTCTAGAAGTAAGGATATTACGCGGTAAAAGTAATCTTCGCCTTTGGTACTCCACGTAGTCCAATGAGCGGGACCCGAAAGAATTGGTTGCTCCCTAATCCAACGTTGGCTTCGGTTCCGTGACAGCACCTCTGGCTTGACATTACTCGAAAGTCCACTCCGTTTCAGTTCCTTCAGGTGATCGCTAAAAGCCTTCTTCTTCCGGACGAGCAATGCTTTGAAACCCTTCTGTCTCTTTTCTTTAGGTAGCGAGGAAGGGACGGTTTCTCTGGACAAGTCCTCCGAAGTTAAGATCAGTTCAACAGCGAGCTGATCAATGCGTTTCGGTGACGAGTTTGTGATGAACTCGCAAAGGTCGCGTGAGAGCAGATGGTCGAATCTGGTGAAGGTATGGCCGATCCCAGAAAGACGCCTGACTTTAATGTACCAAGTGGGAACCTCTGGGAACGTTGGGGCTGGGGGTCTGCCGTCAGTGGGCGCAGAATAATATTCAGGGGTGGCAGGTTTGCGTTCTGGATCACTGGGGCTGGCGATCCCGAAGAGGTCGCTGACCGGTTGTCGAAGTATTTCACGGAACTTGCGGATCGATTTGTATAGTTGGTGGTGGGTCTTACGAGCACTCTGTTGCAGGGCACGCACATTCGTGTCCCGCCAACTGGCCAACTTGACGAACCCTTGAATATCTCCTTCTTGAGTGGCTCTGTCCCGGGAGAAGCGTTCCTCAACAGTCCCAGAAAACTGGCAGTAATGGTTCCGTGTGTGATGTAGGATGCGTGCCACCCTCTCAAAATCTATGTGTTTGGAAACTTCGCCTTGTTGAGAGAGGGTACGGAGGTGGTGTTCGAAGTCATGGAGTAGTTGAATCCTGGCCTGGAATTGCCCTGACGGAGACGTCTGTATAAATTGGTCGACCAAGGGAACGACGCTGTCCATGTACTGCGAAAAGGCAGAATCGTCCGAAAGAGATTGCTCTGCGGCTGCGTAGGAACCACGAACGAGTGTCTCGTATAATTGGAACCACCAGTCCGCGACACCGGAAACGAAGTTCAGTCTTTCGGTTTCCAGGAGTGATTTCCAACACGCGAGTTCCAACCGTCTCCAGTCAATGATGAGTTCGGTGAGATTTTGTCGGAACTGTGCGAGGGTGTTCTCTCGATTTGCGTACATTTCCCAGTCGTCGGTTTGTAAAAGTAATTGTTCCAAAGAGGCAAGGACACAGGGCAGTGGGTTGGTAAGGGGGAGGGCCAGTACCATGTCACAACTATCCCGGAGGTGCTGTAATACCATTTGGTCTGGCCACTCGGTGATGAGCTGGGATAACCTATCATGTAGGGATCGTACGATAGGGGTAACTCGAGATGTCTCGCGTGCATTGGACCCGTGGTAGAATTCACCTTTCTCCCCAGGTCGTTGCAACCAGTCGAGCCGGTCCTTCAGCAGGAGTGATTGGTACGGGATTCCTATGTCGTCCAGTGTGTGATTGAGTCGAGAAAAGTTTTCTCTCAGGAATCCAGCGAAGTAATCTCTGCTCAGCCTCCGGAAGGAAGAGGAGCCGATGCCTTGAGACGAATTCACGAGGGTTCGGTGGACTTGGAGGAATTCTGTTCCACTCGGGGTCAGGGGTGAAGAGGTGCTTGAAGTAAGTGGTGGTTGGGGACTATCGCCATCTCCCGAGTCCGAGAAACTGGGGAAAAGAGCTAAGAACTCCGCCTCCTCCTCTTCCTCACACGATGGCAATTTCTTGGTCCGGTACAGCGATGCTGCAGAAGCGCGATTCGCCTCTTGTTTCCCTCTATCAGCCAACCACAGCCCCATGAGATGGTCATACGCCTTGACGGTGTACAACGATAATGACCTTCGGTCGACTCCGGAAGAGATCTCGAGAGCGATTGCGGATAATCCAAGGTGAAGCGAAGCGGAATTGTCGGACTGGTGGGTGATAGTGGTGTCGATCAAAGGGTTTGTCCCCAGGATGGAGGGTACGGACATCAGAGCTTTCGAGAGAGTGATTTGGTGGGGGTTTGATATGCTCCGGGTGAACGCGAGCCTAACACCAAGCTTCATGTGGAGGATCGCCCATATCACTGGTGTGCTGATATCGTTGTATTCAGGGTAGGCGGTGTCTAGACGGTGGCAGAAGCCAGAGAGTGTCTCTTGAAACATTTCCTCCCGCTGGGCAAGTTCGCGCGGGACGGGGTCGACAGGAGGGACTGAATAGTCGTTGAAGGTGTGAAGGACCTGGGACACGAATTTCGAAACCTCGGTCCAGTACACCCCGAGCCTATCCGTCCCTCGAGTCCAGTAGCGGCCGGTGGAGACAGCTGCAAGCTTCTCCCGAATGTCAAGTAACTGTTTCTCCAACAGGCGAATGACCACGTTGGAAATGTTCCCGGACAGGTGTTTCTCGTGCCTGACGTGTAATTTCAGCTGCGATTGTATTTGCTCTTCCGCAGCCCTCCAAAACCTGACTGCACAACGCTGCGCTGCGAGAGGATCAAGTGGAACGCTGGGTACATAGGCCGCTATCGCGAGTTTGCTGAAGGCAACCCAAGCCAGGCCAATCTCCCGCAGAGAGGTGTCGCGAGATCGAAGCTGCCCAAGGGCCTCCACCAATATCATCACGCGGGGCATGTCAAGGTCGTGAACCCCTTGAATCGTGTCGAGGAGATCTCCCACAGATTCGGGGGTACAAGGATCTGGCCTGTTCGAGAGGGTTTGTAATGCTTCATGGAGGTCTCTGGATCTGTTTCCGAATGAGGAGAAAAACTATTCATTATAAGCTAGGTGATCTTGAGGGGTAGGAAATTGGATACCATAATGATGGTCTGCACCAGAAACCTGGTAAGTGACGTCTTCCGTGGAGTATCAACTCCGAGGTTTAATAACGCCAGCTTGAGTTGCGCATCAATGGAGCTTGTATATTCCGTCATCTGAGAGAGCACTGTTCTGCTTGGGTCACTGTGTGGATATGAGCATCATCTGTGGTTGATGAATTAACACTTACCACACGGTGACTGTATTTCTTGTGACAATCGGCAGATTCAAAGCATACTCATCCTATGTCAACCAATTAAATACGAAGGTTACTAGCGGGAGGTAAGCACACACTTGGGTGGTCCCATTCCTTCTCCAGGCACTATTAAGCCACTGTTTTTGCGCACGAATGACATAGGGGACACGAGCTAAAATGGAGGTGGTGAGAGGAGAGGTCGCCGTTTGGTGTATGTGCTCACGCTGAGAGCTCGAAGTAGCCCACCACAGTTGCTGAAGGGCAAGGGCATCCTGAAGCGGTTGTGTGCTGTCCTGCACAAAAAGGTTTAACAGCCGCTGGGTGTACCACCCTGTAGACTTCTCGGTGTCAGACTAGATCAAGATCGACTTTACACCTTGCACACATACTTCCGGAGGCGTGGAATCTCCGACGTAACCCGCGGTTTGAAGTACGTTTAACTGAGCAATCCAGAACGATGAAGTGGGGGTATCTCGGAAGGGGAAACAAGGAGAAGTAGCAAGGAGCTGGTTGTCACTTGAGTAATAGATGTAGGCATATATCGAGTGTGACACACCTTCTGGAATTTATCCTTGAGGTCCTGAACGACCTTGGCCTCATCACGGGACAAGACGGCTGGGAGGGTGCAAAGGGCGGCAAACTGGAACGCTTGACTTCGAAGATCTAGGGAGCGTTAGTGGTCCCCCCCCACCATTCATTCCGAGGAGTGTGTTCTTACCTGCATATCCACCGAACAGAGAAACTTTCTCGAGCACATCCAGTGAGTTACTGTCAGCAGACGGAGTCACATCGGTGAGAAAGGCGCTCCAGATGTCGTAAAAACCCCATCCGGAAGATAAACGGACAAGGCTATCTAGCTTTTCCACGTGAAAAAAGATAGTCTCAAAGCCTGACGGCGCAGTTTTTAATGCCTCGTTCATCCATCTCACCACAACCTGGAGCGCAGAATAGTCTATCTGCCTACCATGAATAAATCTAGACAAATGGTTGCTGAATCGGAGGAGTTGAACCGCAGTTATCACCTAGTCAAGTGGTCGGTGAGGGCGACAGTGAATGGGGACTGGCGTACGCACAGTGATTGGATCAACAGTATACTTGCTATTGAGTATTTCCCCAACTACCTTGGGCACACTGTTGACGAGAGCGAGCGCTTCATCTGTAATATGCGATAGATTGGATGTTGATAACGTTGAGGGGATATCCCTCTCAGGTACAGTAACCTTCCCGGCTTGCAGTTCCACCAGTAGACTCAGCAGGCCAATAGCTTGTGTCGTGTGAGACTTATTGTCCGCGTCCTCAGTTTCGAAAACAAAACAAGGCAGTGAATTGAGGGTAACGACCTGAGGCTATATACATGGATCGTATTCAGAGCATTATCTCGAAGGATACTAGACCTGATGCTGACCTGGAAAGGCAAAAAATCAGACGGTATGTTCCACTTTCTACCTAACTTGTGACGCAACCGCGAGAATAGGGTGGAAAGAGGGTCCTCATGCAGTGATCGCAAGATGGACCGCACGGTCGAAGATGAGTCTAGCTGGCCAGATAGTGCTGAACACCCCCAAAATCGAATGGCGTGAGGTAGATAGGCTGGAGGTGTGGTTCGGGCGATGAAGTGAAACGATGCTTCCTCGTGGCTATTAGTGAAAGGCGAGGATATGGATTGAGAGAGGAGCGCGGAATTGATACAATCTTGCGCGATTAGCCTAGTGTCTGGGTTGAATCCCCCAGGTTCCACGGGGACGGAAGTGAGGCCGAGCCTGAATGCTTGTGCGTTCGTCAAGTTCTGGGTAGTGTTTGCAGGTCGAGGGAGTAGATCTGGGAGAGAAACTTCAACTCCTCGATTCCTCATTGCTCGAGAGAGTTCGCCGTGCTGAGGATCAACGATCATGAAGAGCCGGAAGTTCGGATGAGGTCGCACCACCTCGATGCCTCCGTCAACCCCACCCCTTTCATTAAGCATTAGTACACCATCAGATTCACAGAGGGAGTTGAGCCTGTCCAGGACGGATGGATTACAGAGATTCGCGCCGTCCAGGGCAACCCAGTGTCCCTCCTTAAGCGCTTGGATAAGGGGGCCATCTATCCACTCGAACCGTCCATGAGCACCGAGTAGAGGGAGTACGGATCGCACGCGAGCCAGAAGGTCTGCTTTGGCCTGATCAAGGGTGATACTTTGCAAAACGGGCAATTCAGAGATGAATCGTTCCACCTGCGTTAGAGAATCTTGGTGATTGCCGGTCCAAATCCCCTGGTACGAAGAGCGTGCGAGGATTTGAGTCCCAATGAGATCCGAGCATCGTGTCACCTCGTCGAGAAACGCATCGAACTTGCGTCGTAACTCATCGAGGCGGAGATTAACATCGACCTGTTCAAAACTGCCAAGGATATCTGTTGTATCAGTGGTTGGGTTAATAGCTATCTCCTGCAGGAAGTTTCCAGATAGGCTGGAGAGAACGCGTAAGAGACTGCTCTTTCCACTTGATCGCTCTCCCGTGAGTATAACGAGCCATCCTCTCGAGGAACAGGTTGCGACGGTCTCTAAATATTCGAGATGGGATGGAATAAGCGGAGGGTGGGGTTGGTGAGCGGAGAAATTCTTCCGAGTCGAGAGATATGATCCAATTTGAAGGTAAGAGGGGGAGATAGAAGGTCGGGGGGTTTGGAAGGTCTGCTGGATCGGAAACAATTCCACGAAGATGCGGCTAGCCCTCTCTCGGGCATCCAAAGTTCTGAAGCGATGAAGGTAGAGGGTACGAAGGTATTCAGATGGGTGTGCGAGACGCCCGTTAACCTTAAGCAACGAGCCCCAACGAATCAGGTCCCGCAGATTGAACTCCCAGGGTCCGCCTTCACGAGCGAAGGTCTTCTTCTGGACTATTTCTTCGTTCAACCGCGAGTTGAAGGTGATCATCCCTTCCAACCATTCGATAGGGTGTTCAGGGAAGAGGTGTTGGGAAATTAGTAATTGGTCCTTCGGGTGGAGCTCCTCGACGTAGACTTTGGTGAAACGATTGACGAATGACTTCGGTAATCCCTTCCGGCCGCCTCCTTGGTTTTGGGGGTTTTGAGCTGCAAATATACGGAATGAAGGGTGTTTTTGGAACGAACGACCGAGTTCTGGGATGTAAACTGTTCCACGGTGATCCAAGACAGAGTTGAGGCCTTCCAACACCGCTTGAGGGGCAAGGTTCATCTCGTCGAGCAGTACCCAATAGCCCTCCTGGAGAGCTCTGAGAAACTCTGCATCTTTCCACGCAAACTGCCCAGGTGCACCACCTTCAACAGGGAGATCAGATCCGAAGAGGTCAATGAGGTCCGTTTGGTCGGAAAGGTTGATGCGTGACAAGGTTTGGCCAACCACTGACGCAAGAGCGGTGATAAGGCTTGTCTTCCCGACTCCTGGACTGCCTTCCAGAAGGATGGGCTTGTTCAGCTGGCACGCTCGTACGACACGTGCCGCGTTTGACAGCGTGGTGGGAGCATTGAAGTTAAAGGATGATTTAATTGCTGGCGCATCACCCTTTCGGACCGAGAAAGGTCCGATATGTACTGTTTCGTCGTCACTTCTGAGGGAGAACGTGACGGTACTAGGACTTGCGAGGGGGACCAGCCGGTGGATTTCTTGCATGGCGGATTGTTTGAGACGTCCGAGGGAGCCGAGCGCGAAGGATGAGAATTGGGGGAAGGCACCAATCCCATCTACGTAGGTCATGCGTGCAGCTTGATGCTGGATCTCACATAAGCATACTATTGAGCTGAGGGGAATGAGGGACCTACGAAAATCTCGCGGGTCGAGAGTGTCCCCTGTTCGTGGACAGTATTGGAGAAAGTGATCCAGGCCTACCCCGGCAAATTAGAGGACTGTATAGTAGAGGAAGGGTGAAATAAACGTACGAGGATGTCTCGAAGAGCGATGAGCGATCGGTCAGAGGCTTGTAATGCGAGCCACTCAACAAAATCGAGCAACGGTTGTGTAAATTGTCGTAACTCGTCACGATTCCAAGACCCATTTACAATTGTCTCCAAGTCTTTGCGCTGATCGACAGACGGGACCCAAATTTCGGTGAATCGGTTCCTCATGGCAGGGGAGAGTTCCTTCTTCCCATAATCTCCACCGGGATTCATTGTAGCAACGATCTGGAAGTCAGCTGCTCCAGTGATGGAAGCCGCATCGACAGACTCCCCACCACGCTCCGCAAGAACCATCGACCGACTGGGTTCCAGAACGCTGTTGAGACGCTCCAGGACGGAGTCATCTGCGAGTGAGATTTCGTCGAGGAGAAAGATACCCCCGTTCGCCATGGCCTGGATCAGGGGCCCGTCATGCCATTCGAACATGGCAGAGAGCTTCCGGAACTTCAACAATACATCCTGTAACGCCTGGGCTGAGGTAGGAGCGAAGGTGACCGACTTCTGGGCGGAGACGATGGTCTTCTGGATGCCCAATGTATCACTTGGTATGTCGGCCACACCAAGGTCTGCGAGGATTCTGGTGGCTTCTTGGCTGGCTTCTGATTCCAATGCGGCTCTGTTGCGAATGGGACGGAGGGCGCCGATCAAATCAGCAGTCTCTGTGTTCTGGTGACAATTGACGGAATAGAGAGTCCGGGATTTGGCATTGGCGTACATCTGGCAGACCGACGTCTTCCCACAACCCGTTTCACCGACCAGAAGAACCGGTTCGTTAGCCTGGAGCGCCCTCAACACAAGGAAGTATAAGCGCCGCATTGAGTCCGTCCAAATTATTTGTGTGGCCGGAAGGTCCAGGCCGAGGAATACTGAGAACTCCGCTTCGTTGAGTTGGAGCCCGTACAGTCTGTCTTCATCGATGCGGACGCTCATCTCGGCTTCGATGACTTCTTTGACTACGGCCTTGTCTTCACCACGGCGAGCACGCTCGGCGAGGAGCATGTATCCGTTCTCCGCCAGCTGTTGATAGCCGACAGCGTCTCTCCCTGCCCACCGGAAAAGATCACGAAGGGTCGCAAAACCGTGCTTGCTCTCGAAAACCCGGGTGGATTGGCGGCGCTTTGTGAGTTCCCGGAAGACATGAGCTATCTTCTGAGCGTACGACGGAGCAATCCTGCATCGTTGGCAGAGGATTGTTTCCAGCTCTGCCTGAGGAAGGTCATCAAAGTATACCTCCAAGAACCGATTGCGGAACGCCCGAGACAAGACCTTCCTTCCCCCGTAAAGGCCGGGAGGGTTTTGGGTAGCAAACAGGAGAAAATTTGGATGCGGGCGAACAACTTCCTGGGTTTCTGGGATCACAAGCTCTCGGTTGTCGTCTAGAAGACGGTTGAGGGCTTCCAACACGTCTGTCGGTGCAAGGTTGAGCTCGTCCAACACGATCCAATCTCCGCGGCGCAGGGCACGGACAAGCAGACCGTCCTGGAAAACAAGTTTTCCAGTAGTGGGATCGGAAACGTACGTTCCAAGATACTCCTGGATGTCGGTGTGCTCGTGATTGTTTATGCGCACGAAACGATGGCCTGTCCTTTTGGCCAAATATTCGATGGTGCTCGTCTTTCCGGTAGATGTAGGACCTTCGATAAGAACGGGGAAACGTCGGCTGGCAATGATCCTCGCGAGATCCACAAGTTTTTTCTCCACAGATGGCGTTATGATGTATTCGTCTACGAGGTTTGGTGGAAGGGGTCCCCTCGCGAGGTAGAAGGGTCCAATCTTGACAAAATTATCCGGGTCTGCAGGAGGAATCGGTTGTCTTGCCAGCAAAGATCCAGGGTTCTTAACGTTCGCAAGAAGGTGCCGTCGGGCCAACGCTGTTAAGATCTCCGTACCTGGCGAATCTAAGGTCATAGTGAATGTCATGATGCAACCTTCCCACAGCGCGCGCCGAAGACCGAAAGAGTTCGCAGCGTCCGAAGTCCACATCAGTGACCTCGCCAATGTTCGTATACTGTAATGAGGCCGGCGGTTGCCTCCGTCTGCGATCTTGCGTTGGTCGGACAATGTCTTTATAGCCGTATAGAAATCTGCGACATCCATAATGGCGCCTTTGTCCCCGACAGTACAATGACCAATGTACTTTTCGATAATGGTCAGGAGTGTCTCCCGGTCCGCGTCGGGAGATGAAACATCGATCTCCATGAATCGGGATCGGATGTTCGCGGGGAGGTCCTTCTTTCCCACGTCAGTAGCGGGGTTCATACAGGCGAAGATGCGGAAATCGGGATGGCGGGGAATCGGCTCTAAGGACCCCTGTTCGGTAAGAGTAATCGAGGAAGTATCGCTCTGGAGAAGACTGGAGATACACTCCAGAGTCTCTGTACTCGCGAGGTTGATTTCGTCTAGAAGGAGCCTGCGTTGAGGTCAAAAACTTAAACGAGTTCAAACGAACATGATAAGTGCATACCAATCCCCCGAACGAAGTGCTTTGACGAGAGGTCCTTCAACGAAAGCGAAAGCAAACTTCCCCTTCCCCTGGACATGTTGGATGTCAAAAGTCCGAAGCTCTTGTTCGAACTCGTTCCAATCCGCCTCGGATACGTTCTCATTCACCTCCCCTGCTCTTTGTCTCTTCCTGGGTCCTCGCTGGTCGGCGCTCAGTTGGTCACCACTGCCAAAAAAAAAAAAGTAATCAGTTCATCTATCATGACGTCACACGAAAAACCGCTCACTGAGGATCGTCAGTAGCCTTCGCTCGTAGCTTCTCTTTGGCGATTTTGATAGCTTCTGTCCACAAGACGACGGCCCTCTTCCACCTGGCCTCTAGGACCGCTTTTCGAACCGACTCCTGGAACCTCGGGTTCTTCTTATTGCTCAAAGTGGCTCCAAACAACCTCATAAAAGTTTGGTAGAGCTTCATTCCAGGAGCGCGGGCGTCTATGGGTTTGAAGCCACCGAGGATGTCCGAGGATTCGGTTTGCTGAGAGAGGTTCAGTGAAATGAGGGGTTTCCTGAGAATAGCGGCCAAGTTGGTAACGACACTTGTTTTTCCTGTGCCTGTCTCGCCCGTAAGGAGTATTGGTTCCCCTAGCTGAATGGAGGCAGCGAGTCGGCCCATCAGACGAATAGCGGGTTTGTGCATGGCGAACGGCCGGGCGTGCACCTGGAAGATCTCGGTTCCAGAGTTGGCAACTAACCGGGTCCTGTCGATCCGTATCGCAGTGTTCCGTCCATTCACATCCCGTTCAACGTCGAACTCTGGTACTCGGGAGTGTAGGGTGGCAGCTTGACGCTCCACAGATAAATCAAGGTGGTGGCCGACGACATTGGCTGCCTTCTCGGCGAATTGTCGAGCAGAAGTGGTAAGAGTTCCCGCCCCGAAAAAAACATCGCGTGCGTAGAGGAAAATTTCTTCTCTGAGGTTGATGTGGGTAAAAATGGAGGATAGAAACACGACCCCTTCGACGTCATCTACTTCCATCCCATCAGCAGGGGCGGGAGTAAGCCTGCTGATACGAGCAGAAAACCTTTCAAGTTCTCTGATCCCTATTCCCCGTCCTAGGGAAGGAAAGTCGTTGGCTAGAGCACACATGTCCTCCCACAGTTTCGTGATGGCTCGAGAGGTCTGGCCACTTAACTGAGGGAATTTGTGGTTCATGATCTGTTCGACCTCAGTTTGTGACGGAGAGGAGAAAACGACCTCTGCGAACTTGTGAGAGCCAAAGAAAACGGGTTTGGGGTGTTTTCCGTCCTTTGATGAGATAGATCGGGTGGCGAAGATAGCGAAAGAGCCGTGAGCTGTGACTACTCCGTGTCCGGGGACGGTCAATGTCCCTCGTCCGCCGATCCAGTTTCCGGGACCAAGGGATTCGAAAAGCGGTTTTATGACGCCCAAAACATCATTGCTCCCACGATCTATATCTTTGAACACGACCCATTTCCCCTGCTTCATCGCCTTTATTAAAACACCTTCTTTCCACTCAAACGTTCCAGGTTTAGTGACAGAGGATACGTGAGAGCCGAGAAGGGAGCGAGGGTCCAGGGACGTGTCCGCCAAGTGGACAGTAACAACATGGTTTTCGGAGCGGGGATGAAGGAGGTTCGAGAGATGGTGTATCAATAATGATTTACCAGACGATGGGGGAGAGGTGAGGAGTATAGGATGGTGGAGTGAGTAGAGTAAAGCGAGCTCGCGCAAGGCAGCCTTGGCACCATCCGTCTGGACCAGACCGGAGGGGGGAGATGGAGACAGATAGTCCCGAAGTAGGAAAATTCCGGAAGCGTTCACAGTGAACGGACTACCCAGGGAAACGGGTTAGACAGAGGTAGGGGGAAATAGCAAGTTACCCACCTCAAATCGTTTTCGGAAAATGACCCCACCACGCCCTCGGTCTCATAGTGATAGTCGGGGACGTCCTCAGCGGATGACTTCCAAAATTCTGCTATCCGTGTCGCTTCGGCTGCGGGTAAAACCCATCCATCGAGCACATGTATCGATCCATCGGTGTTCACCGAGTAAGAGATTGGACAATCGACAGTCACAACGTTCCCGACATAACGTTGCTCCAATTTTATCTTCTCCGCTTCCCCCATCCCACTTTGCAAAAAGTAACAACTGATGGCCAGGAGCCTTGCACCAGTATCGATATCGGGAGTGGTGAATATTTTTGCGAGGGCAGATATCGGCCACGAAAAATGTTTGGGTAAAGTACGATTAGCTTGGAGAATGCGGTAGTAAGACAACAGAAGAAAGTGGAGTCGCGACTGGCCCATGGAGGATGCTGCCTCTTCTACGCGATTCAAGGGCCCGCCGGAGTCGTAGGTTTTGTTTAAAAAGGCGTCCAGAATCCTGTAAAGCTACGTATGAATAATAGCAATGTGCACCGTGCACACAACCAACTCACGGGAATAACTGAGGGTAAGGTTCAAGTAATAAACACAACGCGACGAGAATTTCGTCCGCACGACCGTCGACGAGGAGCCACCTTGCGCACAGGTCAAATAATATGGGCTTGAATTCATGAGCCACGAGTAGCGTGAAGCTAGGCGTCACGAGTAATTGGGAAAGAGCGTCAAGAAGTTCCCGTGTGGTGGTGGTGCTCTGGATATTGGATGTAAATCGGGAATCTGGTCCCAGTTTCTTCAATACCGAGCGAGTCTGACGACCCAGGTTCATCTTCAGCGGGTCTTTCAAGTCCATTCTCTCCTTGATGGGGTGATGAGAGTGGAATGCGGAGGGGGAGGCGCGTCGCCTCGAATTTTTTAGGTGGAAGGAGAAAAAAAGGACGAGCCGATCACCTTCCGGATTTGGTAACTTTGCGTTTTCATGGCATCCACCTCAACAAAAGTGTTCTCCCTCGAGGGGAAGAGCCTTAAGCTAGATTCGAGGTCAGACATCGCGCCCCACCTCGAAGGTGTCGACCCGACCGTCGTAGAGGAGATTCACTTTGGTGGGAACACTATCGGTGTTGAGGCTGCAAAAGTGTTGGCCGAGTTTCTCGAGAAAACAACCGTCTTGAAGGTGTGTGGCGGGATTTGTTTTCGGCTTGTGAGAGATCCATAGGGCTAATCTACACGAGAATAGGTCGCGGACTTTGCAGATATCTTTACCGGTCGCCTTATTACCGAAATACCCCCCGCGTTGTCCGCGATCTGTGATGCTCTCAAAGACAAGACCTCACTCGTCGAACTCAACTTGAGCGATAATGCATTCGGGTCTCGATCTGTTGATCCAATCGTCCCCTTCCTCACGCACAACCGTAGCTTCCAGATATTCAAGCTCAACAACAACGGTCTTGGACCAGAGGGGGGTACGGTGATCGCCGATGCCCTTGCTGAGTCGGCGAGACTAAGTAAGGAGGAGGGGAAACCATCTCAACTCCGAACCCTCATCTGTGGGCGAAATAGGTTACAGGATGGCTCATCTGCGGCCTGGGCCAGAGCCTTTGCCGCACACGGCTCATTGGTTGAGGTCCGGATGCCTCAGAACGGGATTCGAATGGATGGGATTGCGAATCTGGCCCGTGGTCTCGCACAATGCCCACACCTCGAATACCTCGACCTACAGGACAATGCCTTCGGCGAGGTTGGCTCTATTGCGATGGCCGAAGCCCTCCCTGCTTGGAGCAAGTTGACATTCCTCAACTTTTCCGATTGCGTCCTCTCAAACGAGGGAGAAGGTGTCTCCGCCGTTATCAAGATCATCGCAAGCGGATCAAACTCCAAGCTGCAGACTCTACAGCTCCAGAATAATAACATGGAAACCGAGTCCTTCACCCTCCTCGCCGAAGGTATCCCGAAGCTTTCCAGCCTCAGGACATTGGAGTTGCAGTGGAATGAGGTGGAAGATGAAGAAGATGAAAATATCCAGACGCTCGTTGAAAGTCTCAAGCAGAGGGGCGGAAAGGTTTTACTGAATGACGAAGAGGAAGAGGAGGAAGAGGAGGAAGAAACCGTTACGGGTGGTGCTGAGGCTGAAGGGAAGGATGAGGAAGCGGAAAAGACTTCTGCTGCTGTCGACGAGCTCGCGGATCTTTTGGTTAAGACGTCTATCGCTTAGGGTTTTGGTTTATACCCGGTTCAGGTTACACACGCGTACAATTACATACGATTCCAACAGAGGTAGTGTACGCAGATGAGAGTGGCGCTTAACTAGGTGCTGGCTTAATAATAATCCATTTACCTTCTACCTCTACTTTGGCCTGGACATTCCCCTTCTCAGACTGCTGCTTGAACCAGGTCTCCACAGTAATCTTGGAGGAATCGAGGATTAAGGATCTCTTGAGCCATTCGGAAGTGTCGGTGACTTTTGGTAGACATGTCATCTCCCGGTAGGCAACCCGTAGTATCGGCCAGGACCGGTCCCGTATACGACCGTGCAGCGACGAGATTATCGTACGCACGGACGAAGAGTCAAGATCAACCCCCCCTTCATTTGACTTTTGTGGCCGAGATCCCAGGAGTGACATGTAGACCTTTGGTCGGGTGAGAACCTCCACCTTGTAGTAATTGCATGATCGAATCGCTCCGGAGAGGGATGCTAACCAAGAAACGACTGGGGAGTCGTGCGCAATGCACCCGGAGGCAAGGAGCTCCTGACGATGTCCGTAGTAATCTCGTTGTGAGGGATAGGAGGAATCCAACTGCAACAAGAGGGTGATTAAAATGGTCGAATCCCTCGAATCTGTCAACGACTGGGAGGTATAGTAGGTTGGAAGTAGGTATGAGAGGGTCGACGCGATATTGACAGCGGAACAAAAAAGGATGGAGATCCGCAGAGACGTTTCATATACTGTCGGATTGAGACAAGGGGCATAGGAATAGAACTGACGATGACAGACCATCGGATGCGAATCCATCACGTCGTTTTGCAGCCATGATCCCTTCCCTCAATTTTCCTGAGGACCAATTCAGGTCGAATCGAGAGCATAGGACGGAGGTCTAACGACGCACGAATAAGGATCAAGACGCTGTGCCGCGCTTCTTCTCTTGCATTGGAGTCAGGGCAGTCTTCGGGGTACTGTTCCCAATAATCGGATATCTGTACAATCATTGTGAAAACGAACGCAAATACTTGACTTCGCGGGGTGAATACCTTGGATTGGACAAAGGACCAATACTCTTCTTGAGTTTTGGGGTTCTTCAACCTATCAGACTGGGGAGATTAGGCGATCACTGAGGGAGACTCGGAGACGGACTCACGCGTCACCGCCCTTTTCGAGGCCACTGCTACGACTGACAGAAGGCATCAGATTCATGCGCTGATTTTTCGTGGCACCCTTCCGACTTTTCTTCGGCGGAGGGATGTATTTCTGCGAGGACATGGTGATGGCGGTGGATGAACAAGTCGATTGTGGTTTTACGTAAAGTCACTGGATGCGTCCAAATGCGGATCCACGGTTGGCGGAAGAATCGAACGCCTCTCACCACAACACATCCACCCACTGCAGACATGAGTGTGCGTTATGCTGGTTTTCTCTCCTCTCCGCTCTCTGATGTCCACCTACGCCGCAGAACTTCGTCGCGATGGATGAGGACGTCCTCAGTGACATCGTGCCCTCGAATATTGTGTCGCGTCAAGTGAGTCCAGCCAATTCTCAAACACGCGTCCTCCCTTAACAAACCGACTTCTAGCCCAGCGAGGGTGCAGACGGCGAGAGCGAATTCATGGGTGAAGGTGACACCAATGGCCAGGACGAAGAAGAGATTGATGAACTCCAGAGTGAAGAGGATGTGAGTATCCCCCCCGCCGACTCCGCTAGGCCACTTCTTTGGATTGACGTGGTGCAGCATGCCCCTCAGGCATCTCCCTCAAAGTTGGCGCGGATGAAGAATGCTGCTGAGCGGACGCAGAAGAAACAGAAGCGAAAAGCCGATGAAAGTGTGCTGCAGGCCAAGCGAGAGGAGATGGACAAGAACAAGGTATTTCCTCCGTATCTCTCCTCTTCCGTATAACAGACCGAACTTTTTGAAAGATTTCGGATGCGGTCAAACGTTATTCTTATCTCCTGGGCCAGACCGAGCTTTTCAAACATTTTGTGGACATCAAGGTTCGGTTTGTCGATGGGCTTTCTCCGTCCCCACGTCGGTTAATCGGATATCTAGAAAGCCCGTGACCCACAGTATGCGGCACTTCTCGATGCACAGCCAAAGGCCAAAACGAGGGGTCGGAAAAAGGCTGTGTAAGTCACACCGGATATCCAACCCAATTATGCTTTATTTGACGGCGCTTTTAGTGACAATAGTGCTCGCCATCGCAAATCCGAGAAAGAGGAAGATGAGGAACTATTAAAGGGGGGCGAATCCGCCGTTGATGGGGATGACCAACCATTCGTTTTCGAAGAGTCGCCCAGCTGTGAGGCCTTTGTTAATTTAATTCCCGTTTGTCTCCCTTAACTCGCCTCCCCCAGTCATCAACGGCACGATGCGGCCATACCAACTTCAGGGGTTGAATTGGATGGTTTCTCTCCAGCATAACGGGTTGAATGGAATCCTCGCTGATGAGATGGTATGGCCTCAGCACGACTTCCGCGTGCCCTGTTATAACCTTTCCTTCTTTAGGGTTTGGGGAAAACATTACAAACCATTTCGTTCTTGTCGTATTTGAAACACTACAAGGACAACCACGGGCCTCATCTGATCGTCGTCCCAAAATCAACACTTCAAAATTGGGCGAGGGAGTTCGAGAAATGGACTCCGGACTTCAACATTGCTGTCCTGGCCGGCGGAAAGGAGGAGCGCGCGGAAATTATTACAAGCAGGCTCCTCCCGCAAGACTTCGAAGTATGCATCACAACTTACGAGTTGTGTCTGATCGAGAAATCCGCGCTCAAGAAATTCTCGTTTGAATACATCGCCATTGACGAGGCGCATCGTATCAAGAACGTCGACTCCATACTCTCCCAGATTGTTCGGTCCTTCACCTCTCGTGGTCGACTGTTGATCACCGGAACCCCGCTGCAGAACAACCTGAAGGAATTGTTCGCTTTGTTGAACTTCATTTGTCCCGAAATCTTCTCGGATTATGCGGACCTGGAGAGTTTCTTGCACAAGGACGAGAAGGATGCTGATGCTGTGGAAGAGAAGAGCAAGAAGGTTGTCGAGGCTCTGCATAAGATCCTTCGTCCTTTCTTGTTGCGGCGCGTCAAGTCAGATGTGGAGAAGAGCTTGCTGCCGAGTAAGCTGTCCCCGTTTTTGGTACCGAATAACCACTGTTGCTGACTGCACATAGAAAAGGAGATTAACATCTACGTGGGACTCACCGAGATGCAGCGTAAGTGGTATAGATCAGTCCTCGAAAAGGACATTGACGCTGTTAACGGTAAACACATTTTCTGGGATGAAGGCCTCCACTGATCATTCCAATAGGCTTGACTGGAAAGAAGGAAGGCAAGACACGGTTGATGAACATGGTCATGCAATTACGCAAGGTCGCTTGTCATCCGTACCTGTTCGAAGGGGCTGTACGTTGTGACAGCCGCGTATGTGAAGCACCAGCACTGATGGCCTAGCCAGGAACCCGGACCCCCCTATACCACAGATGAACATCTCGTTGAGAACTGTGGGAAAATGATTATTTTGAACAAGCTCCTGGCTTCCTTGAAGACCAGTGGATCCCGCGTCCTCATATTCAGTCAAATGAGTCGAATGCTGGACATCATGGAGGATTACTGCTTGTTCAGAGCATACAGTACGTTCCATCACGCACTACCGCCCGTTGGCTCACTCAAACCATATTAGAGTACTGTCGGATCGATGGAAGTACTGCCCACGAGGATCGTATTCTGGCCATTGACGAATATAATAAGGAGGGGAGCGACAAATTCATTTTCCTCCTTACCACTCGCGCTGGAGGTTTGGGTATCAACCTAACCACCGCTGATGTCGTCATCCTTTATGACAGCGACTGGTAAGGACATAAATTTCCCCTGCGCTTTCGGTCCTGAGAGATGCACAGGAACCCACAAGCCGATCTCCAGGCAATGGATCGCGCCCACCGCATCGGTCAAACCAAACAGGTGTTCGTGTTCAGGTTCATCACCGAGGGTAGTGTCGAGGAACGGATGTTGGAGCGTGCGGCTCAGAAGCTCAGGCTCGATCAACTGGTCATCCAGCAAGGTCGGCAACAGATCTCGAAAGGTGAAACCAAAGGCTCCTCTCGCGAGAACGGGCATTTACCGATTTAAGTAGCTGCGGACAAGGATGAACTTCTGGAGATGATCGCCCACGGTGCTGAGAAGATTGTCAGTTCGACTGAGGAGTGAGTTCCCTGATTCTCTCCGGCCCGTCGCCTTATGGCTAGTACTGATGGTGTTCCAGTTTCATGATTAACGATGACATCGATGCCATCATTCAACGCGGTGAACAGCGGACAGCAGAGCTGAGTAATCGGTATGAGGGGCTGAGTTTCGAAGATTTGAGTAACTTCAAGTCGGAGGCTTCCGTTCAGCAATGGGAAGGGGAGGATTTCCGTGCTGTATGTGGCTCACCTCGTCCCGAAGATGACTTGGTATTGACTGACACTCTCCCAGCGAAAACAGCTTAATTTCAACTTGCTTTCGATGCCGAAACGAGAGCGAAAGACGAACTACTCAGTTGATGGGTACTTCAAGGATGCAATGCGAGTTGGACCCAGCAAACAGGAAAAGGCACCAAAACTCCCAAGAGCACCGAAACAAGTTCAAATGTAGGTCGCCTTTGTCCAACCTTTTGTTTGGTGATTCATTGACATTCTTCTGTCAAGAAATGACTTCCAGTTCTTCCCGCCCAAGCTTGCGGAGCTGCAGGAACGGGAACTTGCCGCGTTCAAAGTAGGTTCAAGGAGTACCCGATCGGCCTCACGATGTTGACTCCCTTTCTAGAAACTGAATGAAATCCCCGCCACGGTACGCGAAGCGGGAGCGGATGACTCCCCAGATGACTTGGAGAAAGAAAGGCAGGCTGCTCAGGAGGTCATTGACAACGCCGAGCCCCTGACCGAGGAGGAACAAGCCGAAAAAGAGGCACTGATAAAACAGGGCTTCGAGAGCTGGAGTAAACGTGATTTCCAACAATTCATCCGAGCTCTGGAGTCATATGGATGGTGCAGTGTTCCCACTATCACCAATTCACACTGGTCATGACTGATGACGTCTGGTATAGGACTGAGGATTTTGAGCTGCTCGCGTCGGAAATCCCCGACAAGTCGGCCTCGGAAGTTGGGGAATACTATCCCATCTTCAAGAAGAAATGGAAGACGCTTGCCGATCATGCCCGAATTGCCACACGTATCCAGGAAGGGGAGGCAAAGCGGAATAAACGGTCGAACTTGGAAGCGCTCTTGGCAGAGAAGATCAACTCTGTGGTCTACCCCATGCAGGAGCTTGAGCTCAGCTACCCATCCACGAAAGGAAAGGTATACAGCGAGGAAGAGGACCGGTATCTCCTGTGCCGACTGAACCATTACGGGATGCAAGCGGAGGATGTGTATGAGAGGATCAAGCGGGACATCTCGGAATTCCCAGTCTTCCGATTTGACTGGTTCTTCAAAAGCAGGAGTCCTCAAGAGTTGGCGAGACGGTGTACAACACTGCTGAGTATGATTGAGAAGGAGGCGGAGGCTGAAAAGGTTGATGGGGTCAAGAAAGGGACGACCAGTAGAGGAAAGGTGAGATATTATTATTCCAGACCTACTGCCATGCGCGTTCCTCACGTACAAGCGCGACAGAAACGAGCGATTGAGGAGGTCCAAAAAGAGGAGAAAGCGTCCGCAAAGGCTTCGCGATCAAGTACGCCCTCAACAAGTACTACTGGAGCGGGAACGCGGAAGCGGCAGAAGAAGACATGAAGGATATTTCCCCCACCACGGTTGCCGGCACATCATCTCTTATCACCACTATCATAGTTTGCGCATCCTGTGTTCTTCCTCGTAATACTGCTACAGACGATACATAGACGGTTTTTGAAATGCCCCTGATCCGGATCGATGGTCGTGTATGGGGTGCCGAGGAGATGAGCCAGGCGGTGCGTAAACTAACCAGTCACCAGGGCCTAATGGGCGTCCGATTACCAGGCGGCGGTCCCCTTTCGGCCACACCCCGGGCATCCACCCCGTGTACTTAAACGCCAGGCCTCGCGGCCAACGAGTATTAGTGCTCTCTGGTTCTCTCCTCGACAATGTTCGCTCGCCGCCGACGTCGCATGAATCAGCAAGTCCAAGCCCAAGAACAAGACGATTTCGAGTTTTGTACCTGCGACGTTTGCATCCGGGAGCTCAGGCGGGCTGCTGAGAAGGAGGTCCTCGAAGCTGCCGCCAAGCAGCAGCTGATGGTGAGTCTTTTCGATCCGACCCACCACCTTTTCTGTTCCTCATCTATTTCCATCCTCTAGCCTGGGGCTTTCCCCTCAGACGGACGGGATGCGGGGAGGTGGATCAAAGACTTGACCGAGTACGGCACCATATCGCTCTCCCCATATCTTCGACCTTTGGGATCACTGATACACGGTCGATCCAGCGGCAGCACCAACTTCCCATCACGCTTCTTCCCCTCCACTGAGGATCATGCAGACCAGGTTCACAAAATCCTCCAGTCCCACGGCCTCTATGAAGACCAGCTCGACGTCATCCGCTACAGGGTTTCGACGGGGAACGTGGTCAGGTTTGGGCCCGGTGCCGCGATTGAAGGCGTCTTCCTTCCCCCTGTCAGCTCCGTCGATGTTACCGGCATCCCGCTTCGTAGTTCTCGTTCGGACATCCTCACCGCCCTCAATAAAACGCTCGAGGAAGATAGGAAGTTGGGAGAAGTTATCTCCATTTCTAACCTTCGTAGGGCGCCAAATTCCCCTCACCAGATCGTGACCATCAACATTGGAAATCGCGACCCAAAACAGATCGTGTCGAAACTGGACGGTACAGAGTTATTCGGGCGGAACGTCTCCTCACGCCTCTTCACCCCCGCGTATCCGAACCAAATGGAGGATATCTCACCCACCGAACGGAATACCGTGTACATATACTGGCGCGCACCCGAAATGACCGTCGCCGCTGCGTTCAAAAACTCCGCCTCGGCCGTTGCTTGGTGTGAGGAACACGACTGCAGTGTCATCAACGGTCGCACAATACGCGCGAGGGCCCTTCGCAACTTGAGGTCTCACTTCAGGAAAATCCTCGAGATACGAAACCTCCCCTTAGACGTTTACCCACAGAGGATCCAAGAACTCCTTCCAGACGCCACCTCCGTCTCATTTCGTCCGCGGAACACGTACAATGTTGACAGGGCTCGCGATCGGTTACGGAAGGACGTGGACGCTATTGCTGGCCGCCAATTGCGAGAGTACCGACAGGACGAGTCGAAGATGCCGAGCGGGTGGTTGGGGATCAGAGTGCAGTGTTATACATGGCACACAGCTCAGAGTATCCGTGACTCCCTGTCCCGGCGTCGACGCTGGTACATTGGTGGTCGCCGACTATTCGTCACTCTAGAGGAACCGTACCGGTATTCGATCTCAATCGAGCCCAGCCAGTATAACGCCCAGCAGAAGCTTCTACATTCCATATGGAACACCCGCCGAGGTAGCCATTTAGCTGATATCCGGATTATCACGGGCACTCCCGGTCAAGACGTTCGCATAGAAGTCTACGGCAGTAGCGAACTCGCCGTCGGAATTCTTAAAGCACAAGTCGAAGGAGTACTCAAGGGCCAGCTCATCCCTGGATGTCATAGCTTCTTTGAGTCCAGCCAGAAGCTAGAGTCTATCCGGGCCATTTCCTCCGAAACCGGTTGCTTCATCCGATTCAACACCACGAGCCAGACGATCACCGCTTTTGGCGACGACGATACCCTTCAAGCTTTCTCCCGAAGACTTCAACTCCACATCGATAGCACGATCTCTTTCGAGATAAAGCTGACAAACTCGGCGGTGTCAGCTTTCTATCTCCGGAGAGGCATCCCTCTGCTCGGGTCGGTCGTAGGCAAGGAGAACATCCGTGTCACCACAGAACACCCCCACCCCGTCCTAACGGTCCGGGGCGGTGGCGACGAGGTGGCTCACATGCTTCGGTGGCTCTGTGAAGAGAGCATCGAAGACGTCGAATCCGCTACCATACCCCCTGAAACCATGTGTCCCGTCTGTCTCGACTATCCCGAGGCGTACATTCACCTCGGGTGTGGCCACCTCTACTGCTTCCCCTGTCTAAAACACTTCCTGACCACCGGAATCACGGACAAGAACCCCATCCTGGCGTGTATGGAATGTTTGACGCCGATCCCAGTGAACACTCTCCGAAAGATTCTCCCTCGTTCGGAATTGGAGGATCTTCTCGAGTTGGCATTTAACACTCACGTCCGCACCAACCCGGAGAAATTCAAGTTTTGCGGGACTCCTCACTGCACGCGACTCTACCAACTTGCCCCGAAGGATTCGGAGGACCCTCCCGCATTCCATTGCCCTTCTTGCCTCCGCTCAATATGTTCTGCGTGTCAGGGAGTCCCACACAAGGGTATAACGTGTTTCGAGTGGGAGATTAACCAGAATGCCGAGGTGCAGAAGGCCGACGCGTTACTGGAGAAATGGGCTGGTAAGAAGGGGAAGGATGTTCATCGGTGTCCGAAGTGCAATGCCATGATAGAGAAGAACAAGGGGTGCAACCATATCAGATGTCACTGCGGTGCACACATCTGCTGGGTTTGCGTCCAGTCGTTCCCGAACGCGGACGCGGTTTACACTCACATTCGCCAGGCTCATTAAGTAGCCTCCTCCTGTTAAGTTAGAAGTGTCGACTTCCGATTTGTATCACATTATCTCATTGAACTGTAACCTATGGTTTGTACTTTTGCTGTATGTATGTACTCCTCCTGGCATCCCATTCATCTTATGTAGATCTTCCACGTATTCTAACCCACTACCATGTACCGTCGACTCGGGCAATCGCAAGATTGTAATGAGGTGCGAATATAATAGTCAGCGCCGCGTGACAGCTTATTCAGTTGTGCACACGCGCAAGCGCGAGTCGATCACCCCCTGAAATTACTAAGCTGCCAGGTGCAGCTCGGTCCCCTGGCACTTACCAGTGCGGCGAACAATACCATCGACTGTTGTCCTTACAGATGAAGATGTTACTTTGATGTCAGAGCCTCTGACATCAAAGTAGCGTCTTAACGGCAAGAGATGAGCGCCGTAAGTTCTCCCACACTCTGGCTTGAGTTAGAGAGCAACGGGGAGAGTAGACCCCGGTTTTGTTTACTTCCGGTGCTTGTGAGGATAAGTACCCTCGTACCTCCGCGCACTCCAGCAGCATACAAATAGGACGAAGGCTGCGGCCCTAAGGCCCTCCCCAACTCTTCTCGAGACCACACCCTTTGCACTCCTCCCTGCCACTCTGCGAGTGTGTTTGCCCCTACTACCCCCTCTATTCAGTCGCCATCCGTGCTTGTTATCGCCTAGTATCACATCTTTACGCTGCGCCTGCTGTTCTAACATGTTCTCTCCCATCACCTCTTCTACCTCCTATCCTACGGTCTCCGTCGTGGTCACCCACAGAATGAATCAGGAGGATCGTATCGATTTGATGCGCTTCCTGTTCATGGGTCCGACGAGGACTATGGATACAAGGGGTCAGGAGGATATAGGGGCTGTTGACGAGTGGTTTGAGGGAGATTCCCAGGTGAGTATACCGGAGTTGGTCGCTGACCTCGATGATTATGATAGCTTCCTCGGAGTGGAAACTGCGGAACAAGGTAAGGAGGATGCAGCGGTCGAGGAGATTGCCATGGAGGCTCAGGGGGAGGGGGGCACCACCCAAGGACCAGATATGGGGTTCGACGAGGAGGGCGGAGAGTCCGAGAATGAAGGCGATGAGGACGATGAAGAGGAAT